>Ga0183099_1000041_pt1 | contig 146072 bp, 117 predicted proteins | sample Biomet1_FD_127788 | JGI IMG/M metagenome (GOLD analysis project Ga0183099, IMG submission 127788) | Microbial communities from bioreactor (seeded with anoxic lake sediment) at LBNL, California, USA - Biofuel metagenome 1 | ecosystem: Engineered > Bioreactor > Anaerobic > Unclassified ...
AGTACTAAATACAAAAGCGGTAGTTTTTCTTTTCAAACCCCTCTGGTTTTGGTGAGAGGGGATTCGAAAAGAAAAATAGAGTTTACACAGATTTTTGCACAGTACCTTTGATAACATCAAAAACGTATCTCGACCCAACAAAAAAATAGAGAGTATTCTATCTACATATCGAACATTGAGGCAATAAAAAGTAAAATATTCCCGACCAGCCCGACCGCCTGATGGATAATAAATTACATTATTAAAATAGACAACTCTACCGATACCCGACCACTTTTGTGGTCGGGTATTTTTCTGTATATCAATCGCTTAATATGGTCTCTTGTGCTTACCTTTGTTTGGCAATCGAGAAAATAAGTGTAAGTGTTTTTTTAGGTTGCAAGGTTTGGCGGGAAAGTCTTACACCTTTTCCCGATCTGGCCACCTGGCACCCATTAAATTAAAAATAATGGAAACTTTAGACAAACTTACAAAGATTGAACAATTTACTATGATAGGAGTAAAAAACGCCCTTACAATGGATGATGCAGCACTATTAACAGGGCTTAGCAAGTCCACACTGTACAAAATGGTATGCTTAAGAAGAATACCGTATTACAAAAGTCAGAGTGGAAAGTTGATATACTTTGATAAAGAAAGCCTGAATAACTGGATGTTGAATGTTCGTGTTGACACCGTGGTGGAAGTGGGACGAGGTGATATGCCAAATATTCAGGTATTTGTGAATGGGAAGGAGGCGAGGAATTGCCAGTCGCTAATTCTTCAGGGGCTTTTATTTTGCCTGAAAATGTTGTATCTTTGCAACTGATAATCATTGGGACATCTGTCGATCTGTCAACTTCGGATTGGCGCAGGTTTTGCAATACAATAATTGTCATTTATCACCTGTTAATTGTGCACTAAAACTGGGGTCGCTTGGTTTTGACAGCGGGTAGAAGAGGTATGTAAGCATGCCGAGCACTGGGAAGTCGGCTCGTAAATCTCGATTCTCAAAATTGCAACTGGCGAAAATAACTACGCTCTTGCTGCTTAATCGAATTATAGTAGATTGAAGCTTTATCCCTGCCAAGTGCGGGGACGAGACATCTCCCAAATGCCGTGGTCTCGAGGCTCTTTGATCAGGAGGTGCAGTTAAATCGGGAATAGTCGGACGTAGCCTCGTGCGTACGATGAGATTCAGAGGATAAGGTAACGGTTGGTGGCTTCGGTCTTGCCGGTACACGAAAAACGAAGACGAAGATAAGCATGTAGAAAGCGTATTGCTTCCTCGTTTGGACGCGGGTTCGACTCCCGCCGGCTCCACAAAAAGCAGGTAATCTATTTTTTTAATCCCCGGTAGTATGATTAAACATAATGCCGGGGATTGTTGTTTGTTAACAAAAACAATATTCATTAACATTACAGTTGCTTGCAGGAGTAGTTAAATTAAGTTTGATGCGAATTATTTTGGTCAAAATGTTTTGTGGATACTCAAATGTGTAGTATTTTTGATCTCACAGAAAGGGCAACGCTCTGTCGTTCGAGCATGTTCCTATACGATTGAAGAGAAAAATTCATGCTTTTGCAAACTTAAATTTATTCTCGTGAACGACGATTGTCTTTTGGACTTAAAGTCCATTTCTTACCTAAAGAGAGCTTTGCGCTGGTGTCGAGTCGATCCGGTATGACTGTTGAACTATTTCAATGTCTCGCAAAATGAGCTTTATTAATTCATTCTTCTAAAGAGAAATCTTTATTCCCCTATTTTTTTACTACCACAGTCTGCATGGTTGTCAGTAAGTAAATTGGCAACTCAAGTCGATCAGAAATGTAACTATGTAGTCTGCTAAAGGGTATTAATGCTATCCGGTAAAGAAGCATTTACTTCTATTCTAAGAGAAATAAATCGGAAGCTCAAATGATTTTTTCAAATGACGGTTCGTTTGAGGAGATTTTTTGCAGCTGTATTTTATTGCCAATCTAAAGATTAAGAAATCAATTATCTGTAGTTGTGTTTTGATAATTGGGAAAATAGAACGGACGTTTGTCGGAAGGCTTACGGGTGTTTTGGCATTTTTTTCAATGCCAGAAGCCTTCGTTTTATTTCAAATTCTTCATAGTGTTGATTTGTGCATTTTTAGATAGAATAGTAAATAACGTGTTGTAAATGCAACGGCTACTAACCATACTTCTTTTTGTCTGCTGTGTCGTTCTGGTAAGAGCGGCAAGCATTCCTATTGCCATATTATCTCCTGATTTTAGTGCTTCGTATCGTCCGTATTGGTCCTTGAATGGGACAAGCTCAATTGTGAATAACAAGCTGCAATTAACGGATGATGTGACTAATCAATCAGGAACCGCGTTTTGGACCGGAACGGTTTGCAATTCCAATGGGTTTAAGTTTAGTTCCTTTTTCTCTTTTACAATTACACATAGTGGTTCTTCCGGGTCTTATGCCGATGGGTTGGCGTTTATTATTCAACAATATGCCAACAGTTGGGGCGCGCCTGGAGGGGGCTTGGGTTATGAAGGATTGCCGGGTAAATCGATTGCCATTGAGTATGATACCTATCAAAATTCAAACTATCATGATCCTGATATAAATCATATTGCGATAGATTTCGACGGGAGTGTAGAGCATCCTGATAATACATATTATGCGAACTCGTCTAAGCTGAATAAAGTCGGAATAACTTTAACGGCTGGGAAGACATTTTATTCGTGGATCGATTACGATGGAGAAACGCTGCAAGTACGCATCAGCACGACAACAACACGTCCTGCCACTGCTGTTTTTAGTTATAATTGTGACTTAGCCTCCTATTTTGACGGCGCCAATGTGTACTACGGTTTTGGTGGAGCAACAGGCGCGTCGACAGAGAAAAATATCATTAATAGTGCGTATATCAACAATGATTATACACCAATAGATTTAACGTCAAATACTTATACACAAAAAGCACCGTCCGTTTCTACCACAGCTGCTTCGATCTGCCGCGGTGAGAGCTATACTTTCAACGGTACGACTTATACCACTGCCGGAACGTATGTAGCACACCTGACCAATGTCGTTGGTTGTGATAGTACAGCCACGTTGCAATTAACAATCAGAGAGCCGAGTAGTTCTACGACGACCGCTTCGATCTGTCGCGGTGAAAGCTATACTTTTAATGGCACGGCCGACACCACTGCCGGAACTTATACTGCACATTTGGTTAATGCAGTTGGTTGCGACAGCACTGCCACGTTGCAACTGAGCGTCAGAGAACCGAGCAGTTCGACAACAAATGCCTCGATCTGCCGTGGCGAAAGTTACACGTTTAACGGCACGACCTATACCACTGCTGGAACGTATGTGACACATTTGACCAATGCCGTGGGTTGCGATAGTGCTGCTACGCTGGTTCTTGCGGTAAGAGAACCGAGCAGTTCTACAACAAACGTTTCGATCTGCCGTGGCGATAGCTACATGTTTAACGGCACGACCTATGCCACCGCCGGAACGTATGTCGCACATCTGACTAATGCTGTTGGCTGCGATAGTACTGCCACGTTGCAACTGATCGTCAGAGAACCGAGCAGTTCTACCACAAACGCTTCGATTTGTCGCGGTGATAGCTACACGTTTAATGGTACGACTTATACCACCGCCGGAACTTATGTCGCACATCTGACCAATGCCGTGGGTTGTGATAGTGCTGCAATCTTGCAACTGAGTGTCCGGGAACCAAGCAACTCTACTACTATCGCTTCGATTTGCCTCGGTGAAAACTATACGTTTAACGGCGTGACTTACACCGCCGCCGGTACTTATGCGACACATCTTGCCAATGCCGTGGGTTGCGACAGCACCGCTACCTTGCAACTGAGTGTCAGGGAACCGAGCAGCTCTACTACTAACGCCTCGATTTGCCTCGGCGAAAGCTATACGTTTAATGGCGTGACTTACACTACCGATGGAACCTACGCGACGCATTTGACTAATGCTGTGGGTTGTGATAGTACGGCTACCTTGCAATTGATCGTCAAAGAACCGAGCAGTTCTACTACCACCGCTTTGATCTGTCGTGGTGAAAGCTATACCTTTAATGGTGTAACTTATACCACCGCCGGAACCTATCAGGCGCATCTGGTGAATGCCGTTGGTTGCGATAGCACAGCTACGCTGCAACTGGCCGTCAAGGAACCGAGCAGTTCTACTACGACCGCTTCGATTTGCCTCGGCGAAAATTATACTTTCAACGGAGTGACTTACACTACCGCCGGAACCTATGCAACACATCTGACTAATGCAGTAGGATGCGATAGCATCGCTACGTTGCAATTGACCGTCCGGGAGCCAAGCAGTTCCACTACAAACGCTTCGATTTGCCGCGGTGAGAGTTATACGTTTAATGGTTTGACTTATACCACTGCCGGAACCTACGCGGCCCACCTGACCAATGCCGTTGGTTGCGACAGTACTGCTACTTTAGTTTTGAAGGTGAAAGAACCGAGCAGCTCCACAACGAACGCTACGATTTGTCGTGGTGAAAGTTATGCTTTCAACGGTACGGCTTATACCTCCGCCGGAGCCTATGCGGCACACCTGACCAATGCCGTTGGTTGTGATAGTACGGCTACCTTGCAACTGAGTGTCAGGGAGCTGAGCAATTCTACCACTGCGGCTTCAATTTGTCGCGGTGAAAGCTACACGTTTAATGGCGAGATTTGCACCACTGCCGGAACTTATGCGGTGCATCTGATCAATGCCGTTGGGTGCGATAGTACCGCCACGTTAGTTCTGAAGGTAAAAGAACCGAGCAGTTCCACCACAACCGCTTCGATTTGCCTCGGCGAAAATTATCCCTTCAACGGTACGACCTATTCCACCGCCGGAATTTATGTCGCACATCTGGCTAATGCCGTTGGGTGCGATAGTACTGCTACTTTGGAATTGACCGTCAGGGAACCGAGCAGTTCGACTACAACTGCTTTGATTTGTCGTGGCGAGAGCTCTGCTTTCAACGGTACGACTTATGCCACCGCCGGAACCTATGTTGCGCATTTAACCAATGCCGTGGGATGCGACAGTACGGCTACGTTGGTTTTGAAGATAAAAGAGCCGAGCAGTTCTATCACTACGGCTTCGATTTGTCATGGCCAAAATTATACTTTCAACGGCGTGACTTACGCCGCTGCCGGAACGTATGCGGCTCATTTGACCAATGCCGTTGGTTGTGATAGTACCGCCACGTTGATTCTGGCGGTAAAAGAGCCGAGCAGCTCTACCACTACGGCATCGATTTGCCGCGGTGAAAGCTATACTTTTAATGGTACAACCTATAGCACAGCCGGAACTTACACGACGCATTTGACTAATGCCGTGGGTTGTGATAGTACCGCTACGTTAGTTCTGGAGGTGAAAGAACCGAGCATCTCTACAACAAACGCTTCGATTTGCCGCGGCGATAGCTACACGTTTAACGGCACTGCCTATACCACCGTTGGAACCTATGCGACACACCTGACCAACGCCGTTGGTTGCGACAGCACTGCTACCTTGCAACTGACCGTCGGAGATCCGAGTAGTTCTGCCACTAAGGCTTCTATCTGTCGCGGCGAGAGCTATGCGTTTGGTGGTACGACTTATACCACAGCCGGAACTTTTGTTGCGTATTTGACTAACGCTGTAGGCTGTGATAGTACCGCTACGTTGATTCTGGCGGTAAAAGAACCGAGCAGTTCTATCTCCACGGCGTCAATCTGCTGCGGCGAGAGCTACACTTTCAATGGTGCGACCTACACTACTGCTGGCAATTATGGTGCGCATCTGACTAACGCCGTTGGTTGCGACAGCACTGCTACTTTGCAACTGAGCGTCAGGGAGCCGAGTACTTCTACCACTACCGCCTCAATTTGCCGCGGTGAAAGCTATACTTTTAATGGTACAACCTATAGCACAGCCGGAACGTATGTAGCACATCTGATCAATGCCGTGGGTTGTGATAGTACCGCTACGTTAGTTCTGGAGGTGAAAGAACCGAGCAGCTCTACCACAACCGCTTCGATCTGTCGCGGCGAAAATTATACGTTTAATGGCGTGACTTACACTACCGCAGGTACTTATGCGACACACCTTACCAATGCCGTTGGTTGCGATAGTATTGCTACGCTGCAACTGACCGTCGGAGATCCGAGTAGTTCTACCACTAAGGCTTCGATTTGCCGTGGGGAAAGTTACTCGTTTGGCGGTGCGGCTTATGCTACAGCTGGAACCTATGTCGTGCACTTGGTTAATGCTGTTGGCTGCGACAGCACCGCTACCTTGCAACTGAGTATCAGAGAGCCGAGCAGTTCTACTACGACCGCTTCGATTTGTCGTGGTGAAAGCTATACGTTTAATGGTCCAGTTTATACCACTGCAGGGACCTATGCGGCACACCTTACCAATGTCGTTGGTTGTGATAGTACTGCTACGTTGCAATTGACCGTTAGGGAACCGAGCAGTTCTACCACAACCGCTTCGATCTGTCGCGGCGAAAGTTATACGTTTAATGGCGTGACTTACACTACCGCAGGTACTTATGCGACACACCTTACCAATGCTGTGGGTTGCGACAGCACTGCTACTTTGCAACTGATTGTTAGAGAGCCGAGCAATTCTTTGACTACGGCTTCTATTTGTCATGGAGAAAGCTATCTGTTTAATGGACAAGTATATAATAGTGTGGGAACGTATACGGTTCATTTTACGAATGCTGCAGGTTGCGATAGTGCCGCGATTCTCCAGTTAAACATCTGTTATTCCCAAACCGTACGGATGAGCGATACTATTTATCAGAATCAAAACTATGCCGCGTATGGATTTTCGATTCCAACACAAAAGAAATATGGTGATTTGACTTTTTATCAACACAAAAAAACGGTACAGGGATGTGATAGTACTGTGGTACTAAATTTGACCGTTTCTCCCGATTTTGAGGTGGAGGTGAAACCTGTGCCCGAAATTTGTGCGGACGATAAATATTTTACGTTGACCTACGAAATAAAGAGAGGAGCGGTTGAATTTGATTCCATTGCATTTGCAAGCGATGCGCTGAAAATGGGATTTAAGAATATGAAAATGCAAAATGCCGTCGGGTTTATTGATATTCCGTTGCCATCGAATGTTGTTCCTAACAAGTATAATTTTTCTGTGGTATTTCGGAATGGGTATATTCAGAAAGAGGTTCCGGTGACCATTGCGATTAATTACGCGTCGTCTGTTATCTTGCAAAAATGGAATGATGTATTGGCTCTTCTAAATAGCAGTTATAACGGCGGATATGAATTTTTGTCGTACCAGTGGTATAAGAATAATCAGGTTATGAATGGAGAGACGCGATCGTATTTGTATGTAAAGAATGGAACATTGGATACTACTGCCGAGTATAAAGCTAAAGTGACACGCGTCAGTGATGGTGTGGCTCTGTTTACGTGCCCTGTGGTTCCGGTGGTGAAATCGGATGTGGCAGTATTTCCTACAGAGTTCTCGGCTGCAACCAACGTCACTGTCCGTACAACAGCTCCGGGGTCTGTCGTTTTAATGAAGTCCTCGGGAATCAGAGTGAAGCAACAGGCTCTGCAGCGTGGCGACAACAGTATGCTTGTGTCTGTACCATCTGGAAATTATGTGTTGGTTATTACAAATGAGCAGGGTGATGTTAAGCGACAGGTGTTGATTGTAAAATAAGAGGTTGAATATGACTAAAATGAGGGTGTTATTGCTATCTGTGGGTTTGTTATGTGCGGCCGTGTCCGTATTTGCGCAGCGCGAAATAAATGAGACCCATTTGCTGTTGTCGGGATCGAGCGGGTTCTGTCAGATTAAAAACGGAGCAACGATTTCGAACGATAAAGGCAATGTGGGATTCGCAGTTGGAACGGCTTTTGAAAGACAATACAAAAGCTTTTTATTCCAAACGGGCATCGAACTTTCACTCTATCGGTCGACGATGAACTTGAAAGATACATTGCAGGATCTGGATATGGTTGATACGGAAGATATGTCTTTCAGAGGCCATTTTACGTTTACGAAAATCAGGGATCTGCAGCGACTGACAAATATTGCCATTCCGCTGATGGTGGGTTTTGAGTCGTGGAACGGCTATTTTGTCTCTGTCGGGGGTAAAGCTATGCTGAATCTGGCCGGCAATACGACGACTTCGAGTCGGGTGAATCTGAGGGCATACTATCCGAATATTATTGGCGAAAATAACGATGGTGGGCTGAGTAATATGCCGAATCATGGATTGTCGACCGTAACCCGGGTTGTGCGTGGGTCGTTTAAATTGAATGCCCTCTTTGTGGGATCGATAGAGTGTGGATATACCGTGCCAATCAAATATGAGAATCATATCCGGAGTACGAAACCAAAGTTGCGCTTGTCGTTGTTTTGCGACTATGGGATAGCGCCGGTGAAGAAGAGTAAAAAAACGACAGATCTTTTTACAAACACCTCTACTATGGGTGAAGTTTCTCCGGCCATTCGCAGTTACCTTTTTAACGACATGAAATCCAATCGCCTGAATGTAATGTACGCCGGTGTAAAGGTGACGGTAGTATTCGGACTGAAAGTGTTTGAATGTTTTTGTGATAATCTTTAGTGAAAAGGGTTGCTGTCTGCTGTCAGCGAATGCATCGGGTTTTGCTCCGTTTTTATTTGGATTGCTGCATGATATAAGCAGGAAATGTAGTACCTTTGCACCGTAATTTTAATACTTCGTATATAATCTACTTCGATGAACGAAAGATATAGCCAACGCGGTGTTTCCGCCTCTAAAGAAGACGTTCATAACGCTATCCGTAATCTGGATAAAGGTATTTTCCCTCACGCTTTTTGTAAAATCATTCCCGATATTCTGGGTGGAGATCCCGAGTATTGTAACATTATGCATGCCGATGGCGCGGGAACGAAATCGTCGCTGGCCTATCTCTACTGGCGCGAAACCGGAGATATTTCCGTGTGGAAAGGCATTGCTCAGGATGCTCTGATTATGAACATCGACGACCTGTTGTGCGTCGGTGCAACCGATAATATTCTGGTGTCGTCGACCATCGGGCGGAATAAAAACCTGATTCCGGGTGAAGTGATTGCCGAAATCATTAACGGAACCGAAGCGTTGTTGGCTAAACTCCGCAGCCTGGGTGTGAATGCACATCTTACCGGTGGCGAAACGGCCGATGTGGGTGATTTGGTGCGTACTATTATTGTTGATAGTACGGTAACCTGCCGAATGAAGCGTGCCGATGTAATTTCAAACGATAAAATCCGTCCGGGTGATGTGGTTGTCGGTCTCTCATCGAGCGGCAAAGCAATCTACGAAGACGGCTATAATGGCGGTATGGGAAGTAATGGGCTGACCTCTGCCCGTCACGATATTTTTGCCTATTACCTTGCTGAAAAATATCCGGAGAGCTATGATGCCAGTATGCCTACCGGACTGGCTTATTCTGGAACGAAAAAACTAACCGATGAGATTAAGCATGTGGGTATGGATGCCGGTAAACTGGTGTTGTCGCCTACGCGTACCTATGCTCCTATCATCCGCGATATTCTGGAACATCACCGCGAACATATTCACGGCATGGTTCACTGCTCGGGTGGAGCGCAGACAAAGGTGCTTCATTTTATCGACAATCTTCATGTTATAAAGGACAATCTCTTCCCGGTGCCTCCGTTGTTCGAAATGATTCAGGCCGAGTCGAAGTCTGATTGGAAAGAGATGTACAAGGTATTCAACATGGGACATCGTATGGAAGTTTATCTCGATTCCGAATGGGCGGAGGATATTATCATTCTTTCCGAAAAGTACAATGTCGATGCGCAGATTATCGGCCATGTGGAAGCTTCCGAAGGTGCTAAGGTGACCATTCGTAGCGACAAGGGCGTTTTTAAATATACGAAATAAGAGCCTGTAGCTCATTTTGTATAGCTCGACGCCTAAAACGGAAGCTTATGGAAAAGATGAATTTAACCATATTGGGATGTAATTCGGCGCTGCCTTCTATCAATAGCTTTCAGACCTCTCAGTTGTTATCGCTTCGCGAAAAGCAGTTTATGATCGACTGTGGCGAAGGGGCGCAAATTCGCCTTCGTCAGCTCAAAATCAAAGCTTCGCGGCTAAATCATATTTTTATTTCGCATCTTCACGGCGATCACTGTTTCGGGCTGATAGGACTAATCTCGACGATGGGAATGTTAGGCCGCACTTCCGATTTGGTGATTCATTCACATCCCGATTTGGAAGGAATTTTGCAGCCCCAAATAAACTATTATTGTGCGGATGCTGGATATAAGGTGATTTTTGAGCCATTTAATCCGCGGCAACACGCCCTTTTGTACGAAGATCGGTCGTTACAGGTTTTTTCTATTCCCCTGAAACATCGTGTGCCTACCGCCGGGTTCCTGTTTTCCGAAAAAGACAAAGAGCGCCATATTATTCGTGAAATGATCGATTTTTACAGGATTCCGGTCTGTGAAATTGCTCGTATCAAACAAGGCGGTGATTTTGTGCGCGAGGATGGCGAAGTAGTGCCGAATGAACGGTTGACCACCGCACCGTATCCGGCGCGTAGATATGCTTATTGCTCCGACACTGCCTATTCCGAAAAAATTGTGCCGATCATCGAAGGTGCCGACCTTTTGTACCATGAGGCCACTTTTATGCAGAGTGAAATCGTCAGAGCGAAAGAGACGGCTCACTCTTCGGCGCGGCAGGCTGCCGAAATTGCTAAAGCAGCTAAGGTTAAGAAACTTATTATCGGCCACTATTCGGCTCGTTACGATAATCAGGACGGCCTTTTGGCAGAAGCTCAGGCTGTTTTTCCCGAAACTCAACTGGCTTTTGATGGAATGCGGCTCGATGTCTGACTGTTTATTCCAAAAATTCAGATTTCAAAGTTCCAATATAGAGAGGAAACGGAGTATATTTGTTGTTCCGAAATCTTGAAAATTGTGAATCTTGGACTAGTTATTTTGTAAATTTTTCAATTGTAAATAAATCTATGGAACATAATCCTTTTCAGCGCCGACCGCAGTCGCGCAGCAACTCCAAGCCAAATCCTTTTCGTCCCAAATGGGAACACCGACCTCCCAGTTCGGATCTGATTTTCGGTATTCGTGCCGTCATCGAAGCGCTCGAAGCCGGAAAAGAGGTGGATAAAATTTTGATCAAAAAAGAGTTGTCGAGCGATTTGGCCCAAGAACTTTTTGCTGCTTTGCAGGGGCGTAATGTGCCGGTGCAACGTGTCCCGGTTGAAAAACTGAATGCAATCACGCAGAAGAATCACCAGGGTGTGATTGCCTACGCGGCAGCCATCGAGTATCAGCAAATTTCCAACATCATTCCGTCATTGTACGAAGCGGGGAAAAATCCGTTGGTGGTGGTGCTTGACGGGGTAACCGATATTCGTAATTTCGGAGCCATTGCCCGTACGTGCGAATGTGCCGGTGTAAATGCCATTGTTGTACCGTCGCGGGGTGGTGCCGCTGCGAATGCCGATGCCATGAAAACTTCGGCAGGAGCCTTGCACGTTATTCCTGTTTGTCGTGAAAATAGTTTGCTGGAGGCAGTTAAATTTCTGAAAAGCTCGGGGCTGAAAGTGATTGCCGCCACCGAAAAAGCGGCCAAAGATTTTACGGAGATCTCGTATAAAGAACCGATTGCCATTGTAATGGGATCGGAAGATGTTGGAATTTCCGATGAAATACTCCGTTTGTGCGACGAATTGGTGTCAATCCCTGTTTTGGGAACCATAGCTTCGTTGAATGTTTCGGTAGCCGCCGGAGTATTGATCTATGAGGCCGTAAAACAACGTCGTTAATGGAGATGTAACGATAAAATAAAAATGACTGACCCGTAAGAGTCAGTCATTTTTATTTTGTGAAAATTATTTTTCTTCCCTATCCTGTTTGGGAATCAAAATGCCGTGCATAAAGGCATTGATAATAAATCGTTTGTTGTATTTCATTTTTTCGCTTACCCTGTCGCGTACGTAGGGCGTTTCAATCCCCCGGAGCGCATAGTGGAATATTTGAGCCGAAAGGTCGGCATCGTGCAGATTGAAATATCCTTTCTCTTTTCCTTCCTGAAAAATTCCAGCCAGTAGTTTAATCTCTTTGATGTCGAAACGGCGGCGGGCTTTCTCCACTTCGTAAATGTCGCGGAAAAAATCGGATCGTAACGAACCGTTGCGTGTGATGGATTCTTTTACGGCATCTAAGCGTGTGAAAATATACTCTGCCAGTTTTTTGTCAGGGGCAATGTCCATTGCAGCAACTTTTTGCAGTTTCTCATTCAGAATATTGAGCTCTTGTTCGATTACTGCAAGGTAGATCTGATCTTTATTGCTGAAATAAGTATAAAGAGTGCGTCTGCCTTTGTTAGAGGCATTTGCAATATCGTTCATCGTGGTATTCGCTTTTCCCCATTTGGCAAAAAGCATACGGGCGACATCTACAAGCATGGCGCGCGTTTTTTGTCCTGTAAGAGAAGCTATTGATGGCATCGTTCAATTTGAGTTTGATTGTTGCGCAAAAATAATAAATTTGAGCAGAATTAAGCAATTTAGCGCTTGTTTTTTTAGTTAAAAAAAATTAGAAGGTATTTGGGTGGTGAATTGGTCTGCCAAACGAAAGGATGGGCTATAAGTATCGTTGTTTTTTGGCCGTTTATGACCAAATATGAGTGTTTTTTTTGAGAATTAATTGCTACATTTGCGTACTGGAAAACCAATTTTTTTGTCTTGTACGGCAGAAAAAGGAGCTTTTCTTGTATTGACTTATCTCCATATCAAAAAAAACAAACAAATGAAAACAAATTATGAGATTCGTTATGCAGCTCATCCAGAGGATGCTAAGCATTACGACACGGCGCGTCTTCGTAAAGAGCATCTGATTGAAACGCTTTTTGCGTCCAACGAAGTGAATATGGTTTATACCATGTACGACCGTTTGATTGTGGGTGGTGCGATGCCTGTTGGTGAAAAACTGAAACTGGAAGCTATCGATCCGCTTAAAATGCCCTATTTCCTGTCGCGTCGCGAACTTGGAATATTTAACGTGGGCGATAACGGAAAAGTTATTGTGGATGGCGTAACCTTTGAATTGGGTTATAAAGAGGCTCTGTATGTGGGTATGGGCGACCGCGAAGTCTATTTTGAAAGTGCAAATTCCAACTCTCCGGCTAAATTCTACTTCAACTCTACTCCGGCTCATCAAACTTATCCTGACAAAAAAATAACCAAAGCCGATGCCGTGGTTGCCGAAATGGGCGCGTTGGAAACCTCAAACCATAGAAATATCAATAAAATGCTTGTAAATCAGGTATTGCCTACTTGTCAGTTGCAGATGGGTATGACCGAATTGCAGACGGGCAGCGTATGGAATACCATGCCGGCTCACATCCACAGCCGTCGTATGGAAGCTTATTTCTATTTTGAAGTACCCGAAGGTCAGGCTGTTTGCCACTTTATGGGGGAACCTACCGAAACACGCCACATCTGGATGAAGGGCGATCAGGCGGTGATTTCTCCGCAATGGTCGATTCACTCCGCTGCCGCAACGTCGAACTACACCTTTATATGGGGTATGGGTGGCGAAAATGTGGACTATGGCGATCAGGATTTCTTCAAAATCGAAGAACTGCGATAATTATTAACTAATACATAAAATCAAATATTTACTACAATGGTAGATCAATTTTCGCTCAAAGGAAAAATTGCGTTGGTTACCGGCGCTTCGTATGGTATTGGTATGGCTATTGCCAAAGCACTTGCCGGTGCAGGCGCTACCATTACTTTCAACGATATTAATGCTGATCTTGTAGAGAAAGGCATTGCGGAGTATAAAAACAGCGGCATCGAGGCTTGTGGTTATGTTTGCGACGTGACCAACGAAGATCAGGTAGATGCTATGGTGGCTCAGATTGCCAAAGAGGTGGGCGTGATCGATATTTTGGTTAACAATGCAGGTATCATCAAACGTATTCCGATGATCGAAATGAAGGCTTCGGAATTCCGTCAGGTGATCGATGTGGATCTCAATGCTCCGTTTATTGTTTCGAAAGCGGTTATCCCCGGAATGATCCAGAAAGGCGGCGGTAAAATTATCAACATCTGCTCGATGATGAGCGAACTGGGGCGCGAAACTGTTTCGGCTTACGCTGCTGCCAAAGGTGGCTTAAAAATGTTGACCCGCAACATCGCTTCCGAATACGGCGAATACAACATCCAGTGTAACGGTATCGGCCCGGGTTACATCGCCACACCGCAGACTGCTCCCTTGCGCGAAGAGGGGCACCCCTTCAATTCGTTTATTATTGCCAAAACTCCGGCAGCACGCTGGGGAACTCCCGAAGATCTTCAGGGTCCGGCGGTATTCCTCGCTTCCAGCGCCTCTGACTTTGTAAACGGTCACGTGTTGTATGTCGATGGCGGTATTTTGGCTTACATTGGTAAACAACCCAAATAAAATTGTTTTATAAATTCCAATCCTGTAGAATCAAGCAACACCCGGTATCGCCTGGTTGTTTGTCTTGATTCTTCTGTTTTTGAATTAATAACGCACGATGATGAAGAAATTAGTAATCGCATTAATGGCAATTGTTGTTACTTCAACCGCATTTGCCGCTTCGCTGAAGGTGACGGTAGCCAACACGCTGGGTTTCGATCGCAACAAAGAAATAGTTTCGGTGAACATGGCTGTGGTGAAACAAAAGCTGGGGGCTGCTGCCAAAAGTTTTATCGTGGTTGATGCTGCTGGAGCTCAAGTGCCTTATCAGGTAACGGCCAATAAACTGACGCTGATTTTTCCGGCAATGGTAAAAGCCAATGGCTCGTCGGTGTACGAAATCAAAGTCGGCACTCCCGAAAAGTTTGCCGTGAAAACCTTCGGGCGCTTTGTCCCTGAGCGGAAAGATGACTTTGCCTGGGAAAACGACCGCATTGCTTTTCGCATGTACGGTCCGAAACTGGCCAGCGAAAACCCCAGCAACGGGGTGGATATTTGGCTGAAAAAAACCGAAGCTCTGATTGTGGATAAATTTTATTACAACGATCTCCAAAAGGGAATTCACTATCACGTGGATTACGGAGAAGGGATAGATTGCTACAAGGTGGCTCATACGCTGGGTGCCGGAGGAATTGCTCCCTATACCGATTCTACGCTGTGGGTGCAGAACCAGTATAGCAAGTGGAAAGTGATTGAAAACGGTTCGTTGCGCACTACTTTTCAGTTGACGTATGACTCGGTGAAGGTGGGTAAAACATGGTTGAAAGAGTACTATACCGTTTCCATCGATGCAGGTTCGCAGCTGAACAAAGCTGTTGTGTCGTATGTGGGCAAGATCCCTGCCGGGATGAAGCTGGCTGCCGGACTCTTCCTGCACGATAAAAAAGGGGTGTCTAAAATTGATTCCAAAGCTGGTTATATCGGTTATGGTGAGGTGGCAACTTCCGATGCTGGTGTTCCTGCCGGACGCGATTATGTGGGGGCCGTCCTCGGAAGCGGGAAGATGCTTTCGGGCAAGCAACAGGGCGACCACTTGCTCGCTTTTGCCAACTACGAACCCGGCACTAAATTTACCTATTACTTCGGCGCAGGCTGGAGTCAGTGGGGTTTTCCCAACGATCAATCGTGGTTCGATTACCTGCGTGACTTTAGCCTCAAACTGCAAAGTCCGTTGAAGGTAACGGTAAAATAAACTGAGCTGATGATTTGTTAGAAAGCCGTGTGGGATTTCCTGTGCGGCTTTTTTGTCTTTGGCGAAATTTGATGTAATTTCGTTGAGGTAAAACGTAATCCCGTTGTAAAGAAGTAATCAATATAATATCAAATCATTAAACCATTTTATTATGACTCCGGTTGTTAGCATTATCATGGGCAGTACCTCCGATTTGCCCGTTATGGAAAAAGCCGCCAAAATTTTTGACGAGTTCCAGATTCCGTTCGAAATTCATGCTCTTTCGGCTCACCGTACTCCCAAAGAGGTGGAAGTATTTGCCACAGGCGCTCGCGAACGTGGCATCAAGGTGATTGTGGCTGCAGCCGGTATGGCGGCTCACCTTCCGGGCGTAATTGCTTCGATGACTCCGCTACCCGTAATTGGAGTGCCTATCAACGCTTCGCTCGACGGTATGGATGCTCTGTTGGCCATTGTACAGATGCCTCCGGGTATTCCCGTGGCAACTGTCGGCATCAACGCTTCGATGAATGCTGCTCTGCTGGCGGTGCAAATTTTAGCTTCTGGCGACGAAAGCCTGCAAACCAAACTGATCGACTACAAGGAAGGCCTGAAAACGAAAATTGTGAAGGCCAACGAAGAGTTGAAAGAGGTGAAGTTTAAGTTTAAAACCAACTAATCAGACACAAGAGCAAAAAGTAAAGACTGATTTGTCTCTTTGTTCTGATATTATTTTTCTAACCCTACCCCCTGCGGGTACTCCCCTTGATCACAAGGGGAGACGAATCTGCATAGTGTGAATGAGGAAAGTTTCGCATCCGGTTGTCCCCTTTTGATAAAGGGGACGAGCGACGCGGAGGGGTTAGAGATGTTGAACGTGTCCGGTAATCATTTGATTTTACCACTTATCACATACCATTTATCGCTAAATTTATGTCCGTCCAACAACAAATAGAAAACCTCCGCAAGGAATTGCACGATCACAATTATCGTTACTACGTGTTGTCGCAACCCTCCATCAGCGATTATGAGTTCGATGTCAAACTCAAAGAGTTGCAACAGCTGGAAGAGGCGCATCCCGAGTTTTTTGACCTGAGTTCGCCTACGCAGCGGGTGGGTAGCGACCTTACCAAGGAATTTGAGCGGGTGGCGCACCGTTACCAGATGCTCTCGCTGGGTAATACCTACTCCGAAAGCGAGGTGTCCGACTTTTTCAATCGTGCTGCCAAGCTTATCGACGAACCGTTCGAGATCGTTTGCGAACTGAAGTTCGATGGGGTTTCCATTTCGTTGATCTACGAAGATGGCATGCTGGTGCGTGCCGTGACGCGCGGCGACGGCGTGAATGGCGATGATGTGACGGCTAACGTAAAAACCATACGGGCTATTCCTCTGCGTCTGCAGGGTGATGATTATCCCGCTTCGTTCGAGATTCGGGGCGAAATTTTGTTGCCTTGGGAGTCGTTTGACCGGATGAACAAAGAACGCGAAGAACAGGAAGAGGCGCTCTTTGCCAATCCCCGTAACGCGGCGTCAGGTACGCTGAAGTTGCAGAATCCGGCCGAGGTGGCCAAGCGGCAACTCGATACCTATCTCTACTATTTGTTAGGCGAAAACCTTCCGTGCAATGGCCACTACGAGAACCTGCAAAAGGCTAAGTCATGGGGTTTCAAGGTGTCCGATGCCATGCGTAAGTGCAAAAACATGGACGAGGTGTTCGACTTTATCCATTACTGGGATAAGGAGCGGAGCAAACTCCCTGTGGCAACCGATGGCATTGTGTTGAAGATAAATTCGCTGCGTCAGCAACAGGAACTGGGCTTTACGGCCAAGTCGCCCCGCTGGGCAGTGGCGTACAAATATCAGGCAGAACAAGTATCTACGGTGCTCAAGAGCGTGGAGTTTCAGGTGGGACGCACGGGAACGGTTACTCCGGTAGCCAATCTCGAACCGGTTTTACTCGCCGGAACTACCGTAAAACGGGCAACGCTGAACAATGCCGCCTTTATCGAAAATCTCGATCTTCATCTGGGCGACTCGGTCTTTGTGGAAAAGGGGGGCGAGATTATTCCGAAAATCGTAGGTGTCGATTTGGAGCAACGGGCACAGGCAAGCGAGCGGATACAATTCATTATTCGTTGTCCCGATTGCGGCACCGAACTGCAACGCAACGAAGGAGAAGCAGCTTGGTATTGTCCGAATGAGAACGGCTGTCCGCCACAGATTAAAGGAAAAATCGAGCATTTTATCAGTCGCAAGGCGATGAATATCGACGGCATCGGTTCCGAAACGGTCGATCTGCTCTATCAGCAGGGTCTGATTCAAAATATTGCCGATCTCTATCTGCTAAAAGTGCCGCAGATTGTCGGTCTGGAACGAATGGGGCAGAAATCGGCTCAGAACATGATTGATGGCATTGCCGCCTCCAAACAGGTGCCGTTCGAACGGGTTCTCTTTGCGTTGGGCATTCGCTTTGTGGGCGAAAAGGTGGCCAAGACATTGGCGCAAGCTTTCGGAAGTGTCGAAGCGTTAGCCCAAGCCAAAGTGGATGAATTGGCTGCCGTGCGCGATGTGGGCGAACGCATTGCTCAAAGCGTGGTCGACTACTTTGCCGACGAACGCAACCGGAGATTGATCGAACGTTTGAAGGAATATGGGTTGCAATTGGCTGTTTCGGAAGCTAAACTGGCGGTAAAGAGCTCGCTGCTTGAAGGTAAAGCAATCGTGGTGAGCGGAGTGTTTACTCACCATTCCCGCGACGAATACAAGTCCCTTATTGAACAAAACGGGGGCAAAGAGACAAGCTCTGTGTCGGCTAAAACCTCTTTTATTCTTGCCGGAGCCAACATGGGACCTGCCAAGTTGGAGAAAGCTAAAGCATTGGGCGTGGCAATTGTCAGCGAAGAAGAATTTCTGGCGATGATAGGACAGGAACCAGCTTCTGCGACTCCCGTCAATCCTCAGGGAACGCTGTTTTAACTTGCTATTTGGTGTAAAAGTGCGTACCTTTGCACTGCAATTTACAATTCAAAAACAATAGATTATGAAGCGGTGTATTGCCCTTTTATCGTTTGTACTGACTACGCTCGTAAGTGCTCAGTTTTGTAACGCACAAAGCTTTGAAAATCAAAGTGCATCCATTGCAGCTGCCTTCAATGCAAAGAATGCAACCGCACTGTCGGTTTATTTTTGCAACAGCGTTGAACTAGTGCTGCCCGGAGTAGACGATACCTATCCCAAAGCACAGGCACGCAATCATGTGGCCGATTTCTTCGGAAAGCAGCAACCGAAATCCTTTGAAATTCTACATCAGGGTTCCCGTGCTAATGTCTCCTTTATTGTGGGACAACTTACTACAGCCACATCTTCTTTTCGGGTCAACATGCTCTTCAAAAAAGAGGTAAATGTGCTGAGGATATATCAACTACGTATTGAATAATAAGTCAGTGTTTGCCGATCGGCTACTTTCTACTGACTACCATCTACAGATTACTTAAAAAATGATTGACAACTTACACAAACAGATCAAAATCTGGTTTGCCGAAGATATAGGCGATGGCGACCATACTTCACTTTCCTGCATCCCTGCAACGGCAATGGGGAAATCGCAGCTCATCATCAAAGAAAAGGGCGTTTTGGCGGGCGTTGAAATAGCCAAAGAAATATTCAAAGCCTTCGATCCTGAGCTTAAAATCGAAGTGTTTATTAACGACGGTGCCGAAGTAAATCCGGGCGATATTGCCTTTGTGGTGGAAGGAAAAATTCTTTCGTTGCTGCAAACTGAACGTCTGATGCTGAATATCATGCAGCGCATGAGTGGCGTGGCTACTGTTACCCGTAAATATGTAAAACGACTCGAAGGATTGAAAACCCGCGTACTCGATACCCGCAAAACGACTCCGGGCCTGCGTTTGTTAGAGAAAGAGGCGGTGCATATTGGTGGCGGAGTCAATCACCGGATCGGTTTGTACGATATGATTCTGTTGAAGGACAATCATGTCGACTTTGCCGGTGGCATCGATAAAGCTATTCTTTCGGCACAAAACTACCTGAAAGAAAAAGGTAAATCGCTCAAAATTGAGATAGAAGTACGCAGCTTCGACGAAATCGATCAGGTATTGAATCTGGGTGGCGTCGATCGCATCATGCTTGATAACTTCTCGGTTGAAAATACAAAAAAAGCGGTAGAGCTAATTGGCGGCCGTTTCGAAACCGAATCGTCGGGAGGTATTACCTTCGATACGCTTCGTGCTTATGCCGAATGTGGCGTCGACTATATTTCGGTCGGAGCTCTGACTCATTCGGTAAAGAGCCTCGATATGAGCTTCAAGGCGGTAAAATAATTATTTGTACAATAAAAATCCGTCGCACGTTTAGCCGTACGACGGATTTTTGTCTTTTATAGAGGTCTCGTTATTTTGCCCGGATAATCCAGCGTGTAATTAGAAAACAGATTGCAATCACACTCAGGAAATAGACCACGTCACGACTGTCTATTACTCCTCTGCTCATGGCTGTGTAGTGGCTATTGATTCCCAGCGAAGCAATAAAGGCTTGCGTCGAGCCTGAAAGAGTCAATGAAGCAATCTGGTCGAAGCCGAAATAGAAGACAAAGCTGAGCGTAACGGCAAAAACGAAGGCGATAATCTGATTGTTGGTGCAAGCTGAGGTAAAAATACCGATGGCGATGTAAACCGAAGCCAGAAATAGTAAGCCAATAAAAGATCCCCAGAAGGCTCCTGTGTCGACATTTCCTACAGGTTCGGCCATTAGCGAAACCGAAATGAAATAGATGATGGTCGGGATCAGAGAGATGGTAACTAACAGCATGCCTGCAAAATATTTGGCTGCAACAATTTGAAGTTTGCTGATGGGTCGGGTATAGATCAATTCAATGGTTCCCATCCGTTTTTCTTCGGCGAAGAGGCGCATGGTGATGGCCGGAATCAAGAACAGGTAGAGCCAGGGAGCGAGCGAAAACAGTCCGTTTAACTGTGCATAACCTGAATCAAGAACATTATATTCGCCGGGGAAAACCCATAAAAATAGTCCGGTAAGTGAAAGAAAGATGCCAACAATAATGTAACCTACGGCAGAACTGAAGAAGTTGGCAAACTCTTTCTTGAGTAAAACAAGCATGATTCTTTTAGTTTGAAATTCGATGACAAAGATAGTGTAAATCCGGTATTGGTGGGAACCGAAAAAGCCGTTCTTACGATTGCATGAAAAATAGTACCTTTGCAAATATTATCTAAAGAAGAGCCTTTATGTATAAATTGTTGATAGTCATTATTTCTGTTTTCTTTTCGGGCTCTATTTTTGCACAGGAAGATGTTAAGTGTCTGAATGTTTCGCTATGGAATCCAGTAGCAACCACTCCTTATTCGTACGATAATTCGGTGATAGTATCTTTGGGTTTGTTGCAGGCAAAAGCAAACAATATTTATGGATTGCATGCCAGTCTGATGAGTAGTGTGACGGCGGGCAATATGTATGGACTTCAGGTTGGCGGAATGCACTCTAAAATAGAAGGAGCTGCTAAGGGTGTTGCAATTTCCGGGCTTTACAGCGTTCATTATGCCTCAATGAGCGGGGTGGATATTAGTGGACTGGCGACTATGAATCTGGTGAATCATCATGGGGTGCAGTTTTCTGGTGTTCAGAATATTTGCATGTTTAATGCAGATGGAATCCAAGCTGGTGGATTGATGAATGTAACCGGACAGATACTCTCGGGCGTGCAAGTCGCTGGTGGTTTCAATGTGGCCAATGTGGCGCGGGGAGTACAGTTGGCCGGTATCGTTAATTTCGTTCTTGAGGATTGTCGCGGAGTACAGGTTTCTGCTTTCAATTATGCCACACATCTCAATGGAATGCAAATCGGCGTAGCCAATTTTGCCCGAAGAATGAAGGGGGTGCAATTGGGGCTGGTGAATTATTCTGCCGATTCATCTACGCTTAAAATAGGTCTGGTCTCGATCTCTCCCAAAACTAAAATTCGCCCTATAATCTATTACAGCAATCTTTCGACGTTCAATGTAGGATTTCGATTTATGAACCGTATTTCTTATACAATATTGGGGCTGGGCACTCCATATGATGCTCCATCTTCAACTTCGTCCGGCTCGTTTTTTTATCGGTTGGGTATTTACCGGCAAGTCGGTTCGCTTATTTTCAGTACGGATATCGGAACCAGCTATATTTCTACATTTTACGAATCGCGAGAACGCAATGCTATCTCGTTTGATGGACGTGTGAACGTGGAACTGGCTCTGAACAAGCGCTTCTCTGTAATGTGTTCGGGCGGATACTCCAGGCGAAAGTTCTTTGGAGGGAAAGCCTCTTCTGATGTGAAGCCGATTGTGGAGTTTGGGGTAGTATTGCCTAATCTGTTGAAATCAAGTAGATGAAAAAATTGCTATACATACTGATTATCGCTTTCTCCTCTTTTGAGTCGCTTTTTGCTCAAAGTGTTGTGATGGTTAGGCCATTGCCTTCGTATGCCGATAGTATTCAGCAGACGGCAGAGCGACTGAAAAAGAAACCTCTTATGGCGGCAGTCGAAGTCGTTGGATTGAATCTGGGTGTGTGGGGAGTGGATTATCTGGGAGGAGCTGAGTATGCAGCGATCAGTTTTACCTCTATGAAAAACAACATTAACCATAAATGGGTGTGGGATAACGACCAAATGAATACCAATCTTTTTGCTCATCCCTATCATGGTGGATTGTATTTTGCAGCTGCACGTTCCAACGGTATGAGTTTCTGGCAATCATTACCTTTCTCATTGGGCGGTAGTCTGATGTGGGAAACCCTTATGGAGACAGAACCTCCTGCTATTAACGATTTAATGGCCACGACGTTGGGTGGTGCTATGATGGGAGAGATGTTGTTTCGCCTGTCATCCTCGGTGTATGACGACTCCAGAAGTGGTTCTGGTCGTGTTGGTCGCGAAATTCTTGGGGGGCTTCTTTCTCCGATGCAGGGATTGAATCGTCTTATAACGGGGAAAGCTTGGCGGGTACGTCGCCATAATCAGGCAGATTATTTTCATTATAATCCGACTACCTTCGAGCTTCTTGTCGGTGAACGTTATCTGTCTGAGAAAGGACATGCTTTTCAGGGAGCTTACGTTACCGAGATCTGCTTTGCTGCCAATCATGGAAATCCTTTCGAGAAGGAGAACTATCAGCCGTACGATTGGTTTAATGTTAGCATGAATTTTGGATTTGGCGGTGGACAGCCAACGATTGGTTCGGTGAATGCCGTGGGATTGATTGCCGGTCACAATGTGGAGCTCTCGCGTAACCAGCAGATGGTATTGGGTATTTATCAACATTTTAATTTTTTCGACTCCAACCCAGTGCTTTCAACGGGTAGTGATGTCACTCCTTATCAAATAGCGGAAACCGTTTCGTTTGGTCCTGGATTGCTTTACAAACTGAATCCGGAAAATGAACGACTCGGATTTGTGGGGGCCTCGTATGCCAATTTTGTGTTGTTAGGAGCTTCTTTGTCCGATCATTACCAGAATCTGAATCGAAAATACAGTATGGGGCAGGGCTTTAGTCTCAATCTCAGTGCCTCTTTGCAATATAAAGGAGTGGGCGAATTCGGTATTAAATTGTATAATCTGAACATCTACACGTGGAAAGGGTATCCTGCCGGATTGGATCTCTCCAAGCTGACCCACGAGCAACAACTTGACCTGAATGCACAAGGCGACAAAGGACGTACCACCATATTCATGATAACCCCTACTTTTAGTTTCGACTTGTCTCCTTCGTGGGGTCTGGTATTCGAACAACGGAGTTTTGTCCGGACGTCCAATTATGTCCATTTCCCGATTGTACATTATGCGACTTTCGATGCAAAAATTGCGTTGAAATATAAATTCTAAAATATATCGCCGTATATGAATAAATTAATATCAGTTTGTTTCCTACTGCTTTCTGTTGTCGGATGTAGTTCTGCCGGTAAGCAAGCAAATGCAACCGATCAAACGGCTCAGGTTGCTGTACCTCAGTTTGATGCGGATTCGTCGTTTCTTTATGTAAAAACACAATGCGACTTTGGACCTCGTGTTCCCAATTCAAAGGCTCACGAAGCGTGTGGAGAGTATCTGGCAATGCAGATGGAACGTTTTGGAGCAAAAGTGATTCGTCAGAAGGCCGATCTGAAAGGGTACGACGGGACCATCCTGAAATCGACTAATATTATCGCGTCTTATCGTCCCGATCTGAAAGAGCGGGTGCTACTTTGTGCTCACTGGGACTGTCGTCCTTGGTGCGATCAGGATAAAGATCCGGCTAATCATCATAAACCCGTGATGGGGGCAAATGATGCTGCCAGTGGGGTCGGTGTGCTGATGGAAGTTGCTCGTCAGCTAAACAAACAGCAGCCCGCCATTGGTATCGACATAATTTTTCTCGACTCGGAGGATTATGGAACGCCTACTTTCTATAAAGGACAACAGAATGAAGATTCGTGGTGTCTCGGTACTCAATATTGGGCCAAAAATACACACGTGAAGAGCTATACAGCTCGTTTTGGTATTTTGCTCGACATGGTGGGAGCTCCGGGAGCAGTCTTCTACAAGGAGCAGGAATCGCTTGGGTTTGCCCCTACGGTAGTGGACAAGGTATGGAGCAAGGCTCGCGAATATGGTTTTACCTCTTATTTTATGGATGGAACCGGAGGAGCTATCACTGACGATCATATCTATGTCAATCGTTTGGCAGGTATTCCGTGTATCGATATCATTCATTTCGACCCTCAGAGTCCGACAGGATTCGGCAGTTATTGGCATACGACTCACGACACGATGGACAACGTCAGTCGACAAACGTTGCAGGCCGTAGGTCAAACCCTGTTGGGGGTTATTTATTCCGAAAAATAGGACAAGTCTACGGCTTTATACGAAAAGATTTTTGTTGGTCAAGAATTCAGCTTGTTTTTGTAGTCTCCCCACGTGGTATTATAGATGATGGTTATCCATGCAAGAAGGCAGGGAAGTGCCATCAAGGCGTACGGTCGCATGTAGTTTTGGTATAGCCATCGTGGAAACAGATCCGACGGAGCCATGCACGTGAAGAGGAATACAAAAAGGAGTATTGCCCACTGGTAGCGCGTGAATGGTCTGGGTTGTATGATGAACCAGATAATTACCCCCAAAATAGCAATTAGATAGGTATTCGGTTCGCTTCCGGTACTGAATAGAACTGTAAATAGCAGGACCGAAGATAGAATGGATAATCGAAAATGCGTAGTCGAATAGTGTTTGATGCGCAGATAGGGCAAGAGAAATAAGACGAGTCCTGTCGCCAGAAAAGGGAGGTTCGACCATTGCATCTGATGAAACAGCCGCCTTATCATTCCCATCACAGAGATATCCTGTCCCGCCGATAATTCATTTGCCTGATTTTTTTCGATCAGACAGATATACCAGGCCTTATACTGCCCAATTACGTACTCGGGAGGAGCAAACATCATTGGAATCGCAAAAAGTGCGATGCCCCAGATTGCACACCACATGATGAACTTTAGCTTGTGTTTTGAAAAGAAGAAAAAAGCCAATCCCACAACGCCGTATAGCTTCACCAATGTACCCAGAACAATAAGAAATGCAGCCCATCCATCCTTCTCTTTTTGAATAAAACAGTAAGACAAAATAATGATGGCGGCAATTGAAATGTTAAACTGTACGTTTGTAATTGCGGTAAAAAGAGGAATAGTCGCAAACCAATATATTCCTGCATGTTGCCATTTTACGAGCGGGAGTTGTTTTATCGCATAAAACAGAAAGGATACGTTGGCCACCAGCCAAAGCGGAGCACCTACGCTTTCGGGTAGTGCGGCAAAAGGGGCTATAATCAGGCTGAAAAGAGGGCCGTAGTGATTTGTGTCTAATATTGCTGTCGGGGCAGGGTATAGTGATACGCGTTCCTGAAAGTGATAGAAAACGAGTTTGTATATGGTGTAGTTTGCATGTAACCCACAGGTAAGTTGCTTTATGACGCCTACAAATAGAGCAAGCAGAATCCACACGACAAATACAAACCGATAATCCTGAAGATAGTGCGTTGTTTTAAATTTGGGTAGAGAAAATGTCATATTGAATGTCGTTAGTTGCTTAATTAATGAGTTAATATTAAAAAAACAAAGATACAAAAAAAGAAAATGAATTTGGAATTGAATGTCTCTATTGCTTATCTTTGCTCAAATTGAAAATTGATAAGGGTCATAAACCAAAGTGAGATATTGTATCTGACTGTTCTCGACCCTTTTTTTGTATTGATTCATAAAAGTATAAGTATGTTACCACGTAAAAAGATCAAGAAATTTCATATATTTATCGCTGTTTTGTGCTTGTTCGTTGGAGTTTTGGGCTACCTCTTCTTCCCCGGCTGGAAATTTCATCAACCCCTGCCGCTTCCTTCGCAAAAACAATATAACTTTTTTGTAATAAGTGATTTCGGAACGGTTGTTTTTCATTACAATAAACCGAAAGTGGCAAAGCAGATGCAGGCCTTTGCTGCTAAAACGAATCCGCAATTTATTGTCTCTTCGGGAGATAATTTCCATACCGATGTGCTGAAAACCGTACAAGATACGGCTTGGCAGTGGGGTTACGGTCAGTTCTTTAAGGTTGGAAATATCAAGGATTTGGATTGGTATGCAACGTTAGGTAACCATGATTATACGGGTAGTCCGGCGGCGGAGATTGCCTACGAAACCGTTGACAAACACTGGCATATGCCTGCGCGATATTATACTTTTACAAAACAGACTCCAGATGGAACTTCGCTGCGTTTTATTATTCTTGACACATCTCCTTTTGTGAAAAGCTATAAAAAACGGGTGTCGCACAAAGATGTCGCAGTACAAAACACCGATCGGCAGTTGGTCTGGCTGGATAGCGTTTTGGCAACATCCAAAGAACGATGGAAGGTGGTAGTCGGCCATCACCCCATTTATCATTCGGGCTTTTTCTCTGGGAATACACCAGAGTTAATAGATCAGGTAAAGCCAATATTGAAAAAATACAAGGTGGATTTCTATTTTTCGGGTCATGTGCACACGTTTCAACATAACCAAATTGGTGGAATCGATTATGTTACCACTGCATCTGCCTGGAAAACGCGTATGGTAACGCCATGGTTTTATACCCGTTTTTGGAAATCAGCAACTGGTTTTACGATATGTTCGGTTGATCATGCGCATTTCTCGATCTACTTTATCAACGAAAAGGGAGAGCTCTTGTATAGCTATGCCCGAAAAAAATCTTGATTGGTAATGACGTGTTGAGTGTCAGGCGCAAAACTATTGCAAGTTGCACTGTTGTGCCCATTTGTATTTCCAATACGACGAGGTTGCCAACGTTTTGCTGATGACGAATCCGTAATATCCATCCAGAATACCCAGCTTCAGCACATATATTTTGAAAAAGCGAAATATTCCTTTGATATAGGGAGTCCAGGGTAGAATTCTTTTCTTTTTGTCGATTAGAATCTCGGTATTCATCCGAGCATATTTACGCTCTTTCTCCTGATGCTCGGTAATTGAGCTGCAGGTGTAATGATTGAGATCGCCCGGGAGGTGTGTTGGTTTGGTGCTTTCTGCAATGAGAATCTTCTCGTGTACCTTTCGATCATCCCATCGTGCACTCTTCCTGTTGAACAGTCTCATCTGTTTGTCGGGATACCAGCCGCAATGCATAATGGGCTTGAGGCAGTAGAACGTCTTTCGGTTGAAGGTGTAACAATCCGATCTCCAGTTCAGCTTCTCTTGCGCGATGGCTCGTTGTAATTCGGGCGATAGCTCTTCGTCGGCATCCAAAGAGAGGATATAGTCAAAGGTTGCCATCCCGACTGCATATTGTTTTTGTTCTCCATACCCTTTGAATTCATGTTGAAGAAAACGCGTGTCGAATTGTTGACAGATATTTTGTGTGTCATCCGTCGAATACGAATCGATTACCAAAATCTCGTCCGCTACCTTTTGCACAGAAGCAAGACAGCGTGCAATGTTCTTCTGTTCGTTATAGGTGATAATAACAACCGATAGGTTCATGTGATGGTGTTTGTTTATTCGACCGAAATTCGGATCCAGTTATTCGGAACAATATCTGGAAGAGGGTCGTTGCGAAACCAAATGCTTGGCGCAATGACAATTTTTTTATCGTGTTGCCCAAGCCAGGCACCCCACCAGCTGAAACTGCTATTTGCAATAATGTTGTGCTTGCACATACTCATTAACTGCATGTCTTTGTAGCTGTCTACGCCTCTGTTATTGTCAATAAAGTAAGCGTTTGGGAGGGAGATGTTGCTTTTTGCCCATTCCAAATCGTCCGAAAATATAAAGAAGTAAGGGTTGTCTACCCGTGCAAGAATCAGTTCAGTGGCTTGTTTGTAATAGTCCGAAGAACAGATAGAACCACAGATTTCGAAGCGCCGTTTTTTGACATAATCTCCACGGCGGATATGGATGCTGACCGACTCGTGGTTTTCTATCAGTTCTGCCGTTTGCAGGTTTTTTGTGTCTGATAATTTGTTAAATACGAGTTCGTTGTGAAGCAATTCTGCTATGTCGGAAAAATATTTTTCGGTCTGCCAATAGCCCCAAAAATATGCATTCTGGAGCGATAGAAGTTCGGGATGAAAAGAAGTGCCTATTGCATCTTCCTTTATTAACTTTCCGTGAGCAGAGAGGAGTAGATGTAAGTATTTGCGTCGAAATTCCGAGACCCAGTCCTTTGAAACATCGGCTAAGTCATTGCATTCTTCTTTGCTCGCATAGTCCGGTGTGATTTGAAATATCTTTTCTAATTCAAACCCGTAGTGATGCTTTCGGTATTTAAATTCCGAAATGTCCATCTTTGTGTTAGGCTGCTTTGTTTTCAGTGCTTTGTAAAATGCATATTGAAATAGCTGGTTTCCTAATCCGGATGTTATTCTTACAATATTCATTTTTGTTTATACTCCTTTGTTGGTTATGTAAGCAGCCTGATAATGCTCTTTGGAGCGCAATTTGGGTCTGGTTAACTCGTGTATTTTGTGTTCCCAAAAATGGATATTGGCCTTCGACGACCAGCCGTGGCATCCCATTGATAATTGATTGTTTGCATATTTGTAGGCTAGCCATGGGCGAATGTCAAATGCAAACGCTAAAGCTTCTTCCCAATGCGGTACTTTGAAATTTTCGTGAAGGCGGGGCATTTCTACTCCCCAAAAAATATCTTCATGATACAGAGAACCTGTTTTTGACAGAAAATAATCAATCAATTTTCGCTCCTTAAGCGTTATTTGATAGAAGGTCTCCGTTTTTCTCAATGAGAACCCGCCATTTCCCACCTGATAGTATCGACTGGCTCCGGCACGTATAGATGCGAGTCTACACACAAAATTGAAAAATTCCAGCTTGTACCGCGCGTGTCTTTTTTCGTATTTCTGAGCAGGAAGCCATGGCCCTCCAATGTAATCGTATCCTTTATTACACCATGCCATTAAATCGTCGTTGAAAATATAGGCATCAAGTTGGTAGATAAGAATATATGAGTAATCGAGAAACGTTTTGTAAAAGCAACTGCTGAGCATTAAGTTGTTGTATCCTGCAATACTATCAAAGTATTTGTCGTCAAAACGGATTACTTGTGAGTTATAATGAGGCAATTGCATCGGCTCCAAATCCAATGAGTTGGGTGCAATAAAAAAGATAGGGTAGTGGCCGAGTACTGCAAAGCACTTTTCCAACGCAATCTGTTCAAAGGTTGTCAGGTTTGCTTTGTAGATCGGGATTATTATAGCAATTTTATCTTTCATCTCTCTCGTAATGTCTTTGTAGGGTATGTTACTGTCAGGCGTTGATAGGTATTCTATAATTGAGTCAAAATTAGTACAGGAGTATTGGAATCCTTTCACGATTGATACAATCCTGTAATTCCTTTTCTGTAATCCAGAATTCCTTTGGTTATATACAAGAGTTTGGTGTATTTTTTAGAATGGTCGTATAGAATTATTCGTTTTATTTGTTTTAATAGATGTTTTCTGTATTTATGACTTTGATCTTTATGTAGTTTAGCCACATAAAGCGAATTGCGTGCGATATAATACTCCCTTATTGGAGGATGATTATAAAATGTTTTCTTGAATCCAAGGAAAGTAGTTTGTGCTCCATTTCCTAAAAAATGATGTAACATGACATCGTTAATCATTGTGATGTGGAACCCTTTCTTTGTAATCCGGATGCAATATTCAACATCAACAAGGTCAATAAATAATTCGTCCAGAAAATTTCCAATGCTCTGGTATGCTTTAAGTGACAGTATGTTGCCCGAAGTCATGACTCCATCCTCAATCGTGTATTCGGACTTTATCTTCAACTTTTTTTTCTTTTCTTCGTCGATGATATGTCTGGGCGAAAATATAGCCGTGTTATTGAAATCGTGATAAAGATTGGCTTTTTGAATAAGGGTCTCCACCCCATTGGTGTCAAAAAAGCTATCCTGATCCATCGTCAATACCCATTCGGCCTTGTTTGACAGTGCAATTCTGCATCCCTGATTCAATGCGGTTGCGATTCCTTTATTCTCATAATTCGGGCAGTAAATAACATTTGTCCACTGTTTTTTTTCTATTAAAGAAGAATTATCGACCGCTGAGTTATCGATTATGATAAGTTTATTGACTTCGTTGACGTAGGTATCTGTTGCACAAATATTGGCTTCGCTTGGATTAAACCAAATCACGATTCCGAATAGTTTTTCCTTTTCAATCATTCTGCTAAAATGTATATGCCAGACTGAGTCTTTGAGCAATTTTCTCGTCTGTGAATTTTTCAGCATGCATCAAGCCTCTATTTGTCATCTCTTTAGTTAGCTCTTTGTTTGTTAGAACCTGTTGTAGCTTGTCAGCCAGATCGTCAGCATTTTTTGGATCGATGTATAACGCTGCATCTCCTCCTGTTTCGGCAAAACAACTGCCCTGAGATGTTATTACAGGTGTTTGGCAACAAAGTGCTTCCAATATGGGAATTCCAAACCCTTCAAATAAAGACGGGTAAACCATGCAGAGTGCTGCATGATAAATTGCCGGCAAATCGACAGTGGAAACGTTATTGACAACAATTATTTGGCGATCAAGCGAATATTCGTGCGCTTTTTTTGAAATTTCTTCTGCGTATTTTGTTTTTCCACCAATAATTACCAGTGGAATGTCGATCTTGCTTTGATATAAGGCATCTAAAATAATTCCCTGATTTTTTCTTTTTTCAATAGCACCAACCGTCACAATAAAATCGTTCGGAAGGTTGTATTTCCGTTTTACCGCGGCGATGTCGTTGGGTAGGATCGGCTGTCTGAAAATATTATTGCACCCTTGGTATACGACATCTATTTTGCCGGGATCGGCTCCGAAAAATTCGATAATGTCATTCTTGGTCTGTTCGCTGATGGCCACAATACGATCGGCGACTTTACAACTATAACGGTTCTTCTTCGTGAAAATTGTTCTGTAAAAAGGGTCGTATAATTCGGGATAGCGAACGAAAATGGCATCGTGCATTGTGACCACAGACTTTGCCCCGGTTTTCTCTATTCCAACCGGAAGCTCCTGGCTTAATCCATGAAAAATATCGACCTTGTGAGTCCGAATGTCCTTGCAAATGCCAGAGCTTCTCCAAAGAGAGGGAATTTTCTTGTCAACGAAACGATGCGGTAGAATCGTCTCGGTGGCCGTTGGATCGGGATCAAAAAGTCCGTTGTCGATTCGGGGTGTGTACAAAAGATATTTATTCTCCGGGGAATAGTGACTCATCAGCCGGATGATGTCCCGGCTGTAGTTTCCCAAACCTCTTCGGTTGCAGAAAGCCCGTTTGGCATCATATCCGATAATCATTTCTTGAAGAATTTATTGAGGTAGGGTAATTGATTCAACGGAAAATCACGGCGTGTCATATACCAGATGTATATTCCCAACAATACTGTGCGGAATAGCAGGTTGAGCACGATGTGGTGGAAATCGATTTTCCAACTCAAAATAAACAGTACGAGTGCAAGCAGCGAATATTTCCCGATAGTTTTTAATTGATAATTGATCGGAAAATATTTTTGTCCGATTATGTACGAGATAACCATTACAACAAAGTAACACCCCAGCGCAGCCCAAGCCGAGCCCATGTAACTATATCTTGGCACGAGTATCACATTCCCGACGATAATAATGATTGTTCCGATCAGCGAAAACCAGGCTCCGTATATTGTTTTGTCGACCAGCTTGTACCACACCGAAAGATTGAAGAAGATTCCTTGAAAGATAAAGGAAACCAAAACAATGGGAACCACTCCCAATCCCGACCAGTAGGAACGTCCGATGACGAGCTTAAATATATCGATGTAGAGAACCATGCCCAAGAAGATAAGCCACGAAAAGATAACGAAATATTTCATGGCCTCGGAGTAGGCAGTCAAACTGTTTGCATCCTTTTTCTGAGCAAAGACGAATGGTTCGTATGCATACCGGAAAGCCTGAGTAAACATAAGCATGACCAGCGCAATTTTTGAGGTGGCGCCGTAAATACCCAGTTCGGAAGCGCCTTTCGTTCCGGGAAGAAGAAACGGGAATAATATTTTGTCCAGCGTTTGATTCATGATTCCTGCAATGCCAAGAACCAGTAACGGCAGCGAATAGTTTAGAATTTTTCGTAGCAAGAGCTTGTCCAATCTGAATTTGACTGCAAAAATATAGGGCGCCAATAGTACGGTTTGGATAACCGTTGCTAAAATATTGGATACAAATACATAACCCACGCCATAATTCGGATTGTAGAACCATTCAATTGTTTGCGGTGCATGTTTCATCAGCCATGGACAGGCAATGAGGAAGAACAGGTTGAGCGGAATGTTCAGGCATACAAACAACATTTTGTAGGTGGCAAACCGTATCGGACGTTTCAAATAGCGTAAATAGGCAAACGGAATAGAGGCAAAAGCATCCATAGCGACAGATAACCCCAGCATCCAGATATATTCCGGATGATTGGCGTAGTCGAGCCAGCTGCTTATTTGTGGTGCAAAGAGAATACACCAGACGGCAAAAAGCAGGGACGTAACTCCTACTGCAATCATACTTGTGCTGTAAACCAGATCGGGATTGTTGTCGTCTTTGTTGGCAAAACGGAAAAAGCCGGTCTCCATGCCGTAGGTCAAAATAACCAGAAGCAATGCTGTCCAGGAGTACAGATTGGTAACAATGCCATAATCGGCCGAACTTGCCAGTACGTGCGTGTAAAGCGGAACAAGTAACCAGTTCAGAAACTTCCCAAGAATGCTGCTTACCCCGTAAATGGCGGTATCTTTCGCCAGTGATTTCATTTGTTTTTCCGCCATGCTATCTGATACTGAACTATTGGGTTGTTTGAATGATACGATTAGAATAATTTTCCCTGTTCGTCGGGTTTGGTTCTTCCCAAATGTTTATATGCCAACGGCGTTACTTCACGTCCGCGAGGAGTCCGTTTTAGAAATCCCTCTTTAATAAGGAATGGTTCGTACACCTCTTCCAACGTTCCAGAATCTTCTCCCAATGCCGTAGCAATGGTTGATAAACCAACCGGTCCTCCCTGGAATTTATCGATAAGGGTTATCAAAATTTTATTGTCCACTTCATCGAGGCCGTATTTGTCGATGTTGAGCGCTTCGAGCGAGAAGCAGGCAATGTCGTGATCGATGGTGCCGTTTCCTTTTACCTGCGCAAAATCACGAACCCGGCGCAACAAAGCGTTGGCAATTCGGGGAGTTCCGCGGCTACGCGAAGCAATTTCGCCCGCAGCCTCATGTGTACAAGGAATATCCAAAATTTTTGCCGACCGGAGAATGATTGAGATTAAAATCGAGTCGTCGTAATATTCAAGGTGGCAATTGATGCCAAAACGTGCGCGTAACGGGCTGGTCAGTAATCCACTTCGTGTTGTGGCACCGACAAGTGTGAATGGATTCAGCGTCAGTTGAATAGAACGTGCACTGGGTCCTTTGTCGATCATAATGTCGATTCGGAAATCTTCCATCGCAGAATAGAGATATTCTTCCACGATAGGACTCAACCGATGAATTTCATCAATAAAAAGCACGTCGTTCGGTTGTAAAGAGGTCAGTAGACCTGCTAAATCGCCGGGTTTATCCAGCACCGGTCCCGACGTAATTTTGAATCCGACATCCAATTCATTGGCTATGATATTGGAAAGAGTGGTTTTTCCCAGTCCCGGAGGGCCGTGAAGCAATACATGATCGAGCGATTCGCCCCGCATGCGCGCAGCACTTACAAATACGGAAAGATTTTCGATGACCTTCGATTGTCCGTTGAAATCCAGAAAGGAAAGGGGGCGAAGGGCATTTTCATAATCTTTATCGGTATCAGTGCGGGGTTGTTGGTCGCGAATGTCGAAAGATTCCATTGATAAACTATCGGATAATGTAATGCAAAGGTAGCGATTTGTATTTAATGTGTTGCAATGTTGCGCTGTGATATGCCCACTTTTAAGATGTTGCAGAGCCTGAAACAGATAAAAACCAGCAAAAAACCAGCAAAAAAATGTATCTTTACCACTCTAAACAATTCTATATTATTTATCCTCTAATACATTTACCATAATGACTCGTTTTTCGCAATCAGTCAGTGCGTTGCGTTCGTCTGCAATTCGTGATCTGATGAGCCTGGCAACCCGCCCCGATATGATCTCTTTTGCAGGAGGAATGCCCGATAACGAACTTTTTCCCATTCGTGAAGTACAGGAAATTGTTGCCGGCTTGTCGGTGAAAGAACAGCAGGTAGCCATGCAATATGCGCCCACTACCGGCTATCCTCCGCTGCTTGAAGCGTTGGAAGCGTGGCTTCGCAAGAAAGGTTTTCCGATGGATACCAACAAGCTGATTATTACCACCGGATCGTTGCAGGCAATTAATATCTGGGCCAAAATGTTTATCGATCCGGATGATGTAGTGCTGACCGAGAATCCGGCTTTTATCGGAGCTTTGTCTGCTTTTGGATCGTACATGCCCCGTATTCACGGAGTTAATATGGATGGAGAGGGAATTCTGATAGAACCGCTGAAAGAGGCGTTGAAACTCGATCCTAAGTTTTTGTATATTACGCCTACTTTTCACAATCCGGCGGGTTTGACCTATAGCCCGGAGCGGCGTAAGGAGTTGCTGGATGTGATGAATGCGACTGAAATTCCTATTCTGGAAGATGATGCTTACGGCGAATTGTGGTTTGATGAAGCCGAAAAACAGCACATCGTTCCTCTTAAAGTTCAATCGGAAAAAGAGCAGCAGATTTGCTATACCGGCTCATTCTCTAAAATATTCGGACCTGGAATGCGTCTTGGATGGATGTTGGTGGGAGAGGAGTTTTACCGCAAAGCCGAACTTTGCAAACAATGTGTCGATGCCTGCTCGCCTACCTTTACGCAAGTGCTGGCGCACCGTTTTCTTGCATCGGGTCAGCTCGATAGTTACGTGGCGAGTGTTCGGAGTATTTATCATCAACGGTGCAACTACATGATGGAGGCTATTAAGCGCTATTTCCCTGCCGAAGCCTCTTTTATAGAGCCCAAGGGTGGATTTTACATCTGGATTAAATTGCCCGAAGGTGTTGACGAAATGGAGTTGCTCCAAAAGGTGATTGCCGAAGGAGCCGTTTTTGTGGTGGGCTCCACATTCGACCCGCAGGGTGCTTCAAACGGATATATCCGCGTGTCGTATTGCAACACAGCCGAAGAAAAAATCGAAAAGGGAATCAAGATTATCGGTGACGTGTTGAAAAAAATGATGGCATAATCGCGCGATTTATTTCGATGCAGGTGCTAATTTTGATTGTTTAAGAAATAAATAGTATCTTTGCGCTGTTTTTGTTGTTGGAATGTTCGTGCAACTTCACAACGAGAGCAATTTAAGCATGTAACCAAAGACCTGTTTCAGTTATCGGAGTGTGTCTTTTTGCTTAAATTCAAAGGGATAATAGTTTTACACGATATACTACTGAGGTAGTGACCGGGAAACCCTTTTGAAGTCCTTTCAATTGGGTTTTTTTATACCTGCAACTGAAGAAGGTTGGGTATATAACCGGTTGTAATTCAATGAAAAAATAATTATCTTTGTGGCTAATCTACCTGTTTGGATGGTTTTATGATACAAAAAGAACTTATAACTCAACTTGTTGAGGAGTTTATTGCTGATACAGAACATTTTATTGTCGATGTAAAAGTGGCTTCCGATAACGGCATTATTGTGGAAATCGACTCTGAAAAAGGTGTCGATATTGAATATTGTGCCGAATTGAGCCGTTTTATAGAGTCCAAGTTCGATAGGGAAGTAGAAGACTTTGATCTTGAGGTTGGATCGGCTGGTTTGGGTTCCCCCTTCAAGGTGCTGAAACAGTATCAGAAAAATGTTGGCAACGAAGTGGAAATTCTGACAAAGGCCGGGAAAAAATTCAGCGCAATGTTGAAAGATGCCACTGAAGAATCGTTCACGGTGACCGTTTCCAAGCAGGTAAAGCCGGAGGGAGCCAAGCGCAAAATAACGGTAGAAGAAGACGTAGTGCTTCCGTATAACGAAGTAAAATACACAAAATATCTAATAAGATTCAAATAGCTATGAGCAAAGTTGAACCTGTCAATCTTATTGACACCTTTTCCGAGTTTAAAGAGCTGAAGAACATCGATCGTCCTACGCTTATCAGTGTGCTCGAAGAGTCCTTCAGAGGCACTTTGGCCAAAATGTTCGGGTCGGACGAAAATTTTGACGTCATTATCAACCCCGACAAGGGAGACTTTGAAATTTGGCACAACCGTGAGGTGGTTGCCGATGACGAAGTGGAAAATCCGGTCAGTCAGATTTCGTTGAGTGATGCAAAAAAAATTGATACCGACTATGAAATAGGTGAAGAGGTGACCGATGCCGTTGACTTCCTTGGATTTGGTCGCCGGGCTATTTTGACATTGCGTCAGACGCTGGCATCCAAAATTTTGGAACTGCAGAAAGATTATCTCTATAATAAATACAAAGATCGTATTGGTCAGATTGTTACCGGTGAAGTGTACCAGATGTGGAAAAAAGAGATTCTGCTTTTGGATGACGAAGGTAACGAATTGATTCTTCCGAAAACCGAACAGATTCCCGCCGATTTCTACCGGAAAGGCGATACGGTGCGCATGGTGGTTGTAAAAGTAGACAACCGCAACGGCAATCCGAAAATCATTGTTTCGCGTACTTCTCCGCTGTTCTTGCAACGTTTGTTTGAACTGGAGGTGCCTGAAATTCATGACGGATTGATTACCATCAAGAAAATTGCCCGCATCCCGGGCGAAAGAGCAAAAGTTGCCGTAGAGACTTACGACGAACGGATCGACCCGGTTGGGGCCTGCGTTGGCGTGAAAGGGGCTCGTATTCATGGCATTGTGCGTGAATTACGCAATGAAAATATCGACGTTATCAATTATACGGCAAATGTGTCTCTGTTCATAGCACGGGCGTTGAGTCCTGCTAAAATTTCTTCCATTCGTTTGGACGAGGAGAATAAAAAATCGGATGTTTATCTGAAACCCGAAGAAATTTCGATGGCCATTGGAAAGAGCGGTATGAATATCCGTCTGGCATCGATGCTGACCGATTACACGATTGATGTTTACCGGGATATTGAAGGTGAAGAGGATGAGGATATTTATCTGGACGAGTTCACCGACGAAATAGAGCAATGGATAATTGATGTTCTTAAATCTATCGGCTGCGATACGGCCAAAAGCGTGTTGGCGATTCCACGCGAGGAGCTGATTAAGCGCACTGACCTTGAAGACGAAACTATTGATGATGTCTTGAACATTATCAAAGCAGAATTTGAAGAATAAACCGTTACACCAATCGGATAAGATCGGATGATCCTGTCTCGAATGGGAATTGTAGGTTGTCATTTTGCTTATCTTTTCAAACACACTAAATATAAACTATGTCGAGTATCAGGTTAAATAAAGTAGTTAAGGATTTGAACGTGGGACTTTCGACGGCAGTCGAGTTCTTGCGCAAAAAAGGCTATGCTGTTGAGGAGAACCCCAATTTCAAGATTTCGGACGATCAGTATGTTATCCTTGTTAAAGAGTTTAATAACGATAAGGATCTGAAAATGAAATCGGAGCGCGAAACGCAAATGCGCTTGGAAAAGGAAAAGGCTCAAACGATCACAGCTGCGGGTTACGAAGTGCCTGCTGCCAAAGAGAAACCGAAGCCAGAAGTTAAACCTGAACCGAAAGTTGTTGCTGAAGAGATAAAAGTGGTCGTGTCGGATGAGATTCGTCCCCACATTACAACGGTTGGTAAGATCGATCTCGATGCGCTGGATAAAAAGCCCGAACCGGCACCAGCACCCGTTGTTCCAGAACCGGAAAAGAAACCGGAACCGATTGCGGCACCGGAGGTGGTAGAACAACCTGTTGAGAAAATTGCAGAACCGGCTCCGGCTCCTGTTGTAGAACCGACACCGGAAATGCCGAAAGAGGAACCGGTAGAGAAGGTGAAACCGGTGATTGTAGAACCGGCACCTGTGGTTGAAAAGAAAGAAGTGAAAGTGGAAGTGAAAGTGAAGGTGGAAGTCCCCGAAGTGAAACCAGAGATTTCAAGACCCGAAGCTACCGAAGTTGTGATTGAAACTCCCGAATCGGTAGATGAAAATAAGGTATTTCAGTTGAGACCGACTGTTATCGAACAAAATATTAAGGTGGTCGATAAAATAGACCTTTCGGCTCTGAATCAACAGACACGTCCGAAGAAAAAATCGAAGGAAGAAAAACGGAAGGAACGCGTACAACGCGAACAACAAAATACGCCGAACAATCAGCATCCGGCAGCCTCTTCGTCAGCGGCACCTGCTGGTCAAGCTAATGCTGCTGCTAACGATCCGAGAAAAGAAAAACGGAAAAGAATCCATAAGGAGAAGGTAGATATTACCAAACCGAATACTCCAGCAGGTAATAACCCGCAAAGACCTCACGATAACAGACATAAAGGGCCGGGTAATTTCCAGAAAAGACCCTTTAAGGCAGAGGTGAATGAAGTGGATGTTCAGAAGCAAATTAAAGAAACCCTGGCTCGTTTGACCGAGAAGAAGATCAAGGGTTCCAAATATAGAAAAGAAAAACGCGATAACGTTTCGGCACGCTTGCAAGAGCGTGAAGAGAAGGAACGCGACAGCGAAAACGTATTGAAGCTGACTGAGTTCGTGACCGTAGCCGAATTGGCAACCATGATGGATGTGCCTGTTACGAAGGTAATTGCTACGTGTATGAACTTGGGTGTAATGGTGTCGATCAATCAGCGTCTTGATGCTGAAACGATCAATATCGTTTCCGACGAATTCGGATACAAAACCGAATATGTAAGCTCGGAAGTAATCGACGCGATTGCACAGGATCAGGAAGAAGACCGTGAAGAGGATCTGGAAGCCCGTCCGCCTATTGTGACGGTGATGGGTCACGTTGACCACGGTAAAACATCTCTGCTCGATTATGTGCGTAAAGCCAACGTAATTGCCGGTGAAGCTGGTGGTATTACACAGCATATCGGAGCTTACCATGTAACATTGGAAAGCGGTCGTGAAATCACATTCCTCGATACTCCGGGTCACGAGGCGTTTACTGCCATGCGTGCTCGTGGTGCTGCTGTTACCGATATTGCCATCATCATTGTGGCTGCCGACGATAGCGTGATGCCTCAAACTATTGAAGCAATCAATCACGCATCTGCGGCTAATGTTCCAATGGTGTTTGCTATCAATAAAATAGATAAACCGGGTGCAAACCCTGAAAAGATAAAAGAAGCGCTGGCTAACATGAACTACCTGGTGGAAGACTGGGGTGGTAAATACCAGTCGCAGGAAATTTCGGCAAAAAAAGGTGTCGGAATTCACGAATTGCTTGAGAAAGTGTTGCTTGAGGCCGACATGCTTGACCTTAAGGCTAATCCGAACAAACGTGCTACTGGTTCTATTATCGAATCGTCGTTGGATAAAGGACGTGGCTATGTGTCTACGGTACTGGTAAAAGACGGTACGTTGAGTATTGGTGATGTAGTTCTTGCCGGTACCCATTTCGGGCGTGTGAAGGCAATGTTCAATGAACGTAACCAGCGTGTTACTTCGGTTGGTCCATCCGAACCGGTATTGATTCTTGGTCTCGACGGAGCTCCTCAGGCAGGTGATACCTTTAATGTGTTGCCGACCGAACAGGAAGCGCGTGAAATTGCCAACAAACGTGAACAGTTGCAGCGTGAACAGGGTCTGCGTACCAGCCGTCACATTACACTGGATGAAATCGGTCGTCGTATCGCTATCGGAAACTTCCAGGAGCTGAATGTGATTGTGAAGGGCGACGTGGATGGTTCTATCGAAGCCCTTTCCGACTCATTAATCAAACTTTCTACCGAAGAAATTCAGGTAAATGTGATTCACAAAGCTGTGGGTCAGATCTCCGAATCGGACGTAATGCTGGCCGCAGCTTCGAATGCCATTATTGTTGGCTTCCAGGTGCGTCCTTCAATGGCAGCACGCAAACTGGCCGAGAAGGAGGAGATCGATATTCGTCTCTATTCCATTATTTACAACGCCATCGAGGAGCTGAAAGCAGCTATGGAAGGTATGCTTTCTCCCGAAATCAAAGAAGAGGTGGTGGCCACGCTCGAGGTGCAAGAGGTCTTCAAAATTACCAAGGTGGGTTCTGTTGCCGGATGTATCGTGCGTGAAGGTAAGATTAAACGCGGAACCAAAGTACGTCTTATTCGTGATGGCATTGTGGTATTCAGCGGCGAACTCGGTTCGCTGAAACGTTTCAAAGACGATGTCAAAGAGGTTGGCAATGGCTATGAATGCGGTTTGAATATTGCCAACTACAATGATATTAGAACGGGCGATCTTATTGAAGGCTACGAAGAAGTCGAAGTTAAGAAAACACTTTGATTGTAACTGATTAATTGCAGCATACATAAACGGCTGCGGATGAAGACCTGGTCGTTATCCGTAGCCGTTTCTACTTTTATTCCACTACTGTTTATGTCGACATTGGATTGTTTTTTTCTTATCCTGATGGGAGCCGGAATGGTTTTTGGCTTTGTCAAAGGTGCCTTTCGGCTGTTGGCAACCCTGGCCGGAATTGTGCTGGGCATCTATTTTGCCCGTTTCTTTTACCAACCGGTGGCTTCGTTTCTGGAATTGGTGTTTCATCTCTCTCCGAAGGTTGCCTTGCCGCTTGCGTTTTTTATTCTGTTTGTGGGGATTGGACTGGGTTTGTATCTGTTGGGTTGGATGATGACCAAGGTGTCGAAAGCGATGGCTCTGTCGTGGCTCAATCGTTTGTGCGGTGGTGGACTGGGTGTTTTACAGGTGGCGTTGGTGCTGGGTGTCTTCATAAACCTATATTCGTCGGCGCATCATAAAGTGACCGGCAAAGAGGCGGAAAATGCACCCGGATCGGTGTTGTATGCCCCGTTGAAACAGCTTCCCGATTTCGTGCTTCCGTATATGGATTTTGATAAATGGAATAAGCCCCCGACGGCTCGGAGTAATGTTAATGAACCGGATTCGGCGTCGTGAAAAAATGTTATTTTGCTGGGATTCCTTGCTTAAAATGAGTATCTTTGCACTCGTAAAGTTCAAACACAATAAACAATAAATACTATGGTAAGCTACAAAGAATTAGGATTAGTAAACACGAAAGAGTTGTTTCAGAAAGCGATCGAAGGCAAATATGCCATTCCTGCTTTCAACTTCAACAACATGGAACAAATGCAGGCAATTATTGCTGCTTGTGTTGAAACAAAATCGCCTGTGATTTTACAGGTTTCAAGTGGTGCCCGTAAATATGCAAACCAAACCTTATTGCGTTACATGGCTCAGGGAGCTGTTGAATATGCTAAGGAACTGGGCTATGCAATTCCGGTTGTATTGCACCTAGATCATGGCGATAGCTTTGAATTGTGTAAAGATTGTATCGATATGGGCTTCTCGTCTGTAATGATCGATGGTTCGCACTTTTCTTACGAAGAAAATATCGCTTTGACAAAGAAAGTGGTAGAATATGCTCATGCTCACGGAGTAACCGTTGAAGGTGAATTGGGAGTGTTGGCAGGTGTTGAAGACGACGTAGTTGCTGAACATCACACCTATACTCAACCCGAAGAAGTGGTTGACTTTGTAACTCGTACGGGTGTTGACTCTTTGGCTATCTCTATCGGTACTTCACACGGTGCAAACAAATTTACACCGGCACAATGTACCCGCGATGCAAACGGTGTTTTGGTTCCGCCTCCTTTGCGTTTCGATATTCTTGAAGAAATCGAAAAACAGATCCCTGGATTTCCTATCGTATTGCATGGTTCTTCTTCTGTACCTCAGGAATATGTTGAAACTATCAACAAATTCGGTGGTGCATTGAAAGATTCTATCGGTATTCCCGAAGAACAATTGCGTCATGCAGCTTCTTCGGCTGTTTGCAAAATCAACATCGACTCCGACGGTCGTTTGGCTATGACAGCTGCCGTTCGTGAAGTGTTGGCAACAAAACCGGGTGAATTTGATCCTCGTAAATACTTAGGCCCTGCTCGTGACGAGTTGAAAAAACTCTACATGCACAAAACACAAAATGTTTTGGGTAGCGCAGGTAAAGCGTAATTGACATTGACAATTTATTTATTTACGATTTGCAATTTTACTCAAAGCCTGAAGTTCTTTTGACAGCAGACAGACGAGCAGGAATTATTCGTAAATGGTAAATGTTGAAATAGTAAATCTGAAGAAAAGCCGTCTCGAAACAGACGGCTTTTTTATGCTTTCACTAACAAGAAATTATGCCTAATTTTGCAGGCAAAACAAACCATGGTCGCTTTTCCCCGCTTACGTCCCGAATTTTTCAGAAGAGATGCCGTTACTGTTGCCCGGGAGTTGCTGGGCAAAACCATTGTACGTCGCTTTGAAAACGGAGAGACGAAGCGTTTTGTTATTGTGGAAACCGAAGCTTACCTTGGGGAAGAAGATCTGGCCTGTCATGCAAGCAAAGGGCGTACGCCACGTACCGAAATAATGTATCACAATGGAGGCAAAATCTACGTGTATCTGATTTACGGCATGTACTGGATGCTCAATTTTGTTACCGGTGACGACGCTCATCCGCAAGCAGTACTCATCAGAGGCGTCGACAATGTGATAGGTTCGGGCAGGGTAGGGCGTTTGTTGCAACTCGACAAATCGTTTTATGGCGAAGATCTCTTCGTGTCCGACCGTTTGTGGGTGGCAGATAGCCCGACTATTGAACTTTTTGAGACGGCTCCGCGTGTGGGCGTGGATTATGCCAAGGAGTGGAAAGATAAGAAATGGCGGTTTATTGCGAATAATTAATGTGAAATAACAATCCGAAATGTTCAATGACATACGGCAATGTCCGTGTGAAATCTGGAGTTTTGGAACTTTGAATTTAGAAATTTATGGACAGTACAAGACAAGAAAAAATAGGACGGATGTTGCAAAAAGAGCTGAGCAGTATGTTTCTCGGCATTGCTCGCAACTATCCGGGTGTGATGATTACCGTCACCAATGTGCGGATTACCCCCGACTTAAGCATTGCAAAAGTGTATTTGAGTATCTTCCCCGGCGATAAGTCCGAGTCGACTCTGGCGCTTATCAAAGGACATGCCAAGACAATCCGTTATGAATTGGGTGTAAAGATTCGCCATCAGATGCGTGTGGTGCCCGAGCTGGTATTTTATCTTGACGATACGCTCGACTATATCGAGAACATCGATAAGTTGTTGAAAAAATAAATAGTGAAATTGCAGGGTTTATGCCCAGCATTGGCATATTTTAGCTTGCGCTGATTTTTAATTCAAATTACCTAATTTTCAAATTGAGTCCGTGAACTTAGCATTTCATATTGCCCGTCGTTATCTTTTTGCCAAAAAATCGCACAATGCCATCAATATTATTTCGGGTATTTCGGCCGGAGGCGTGTGTGTGGGTACCATGGCGATGATTTGTGTGCTTTCCGTGTTTAATGGTTTTGAAGGGTTGATTCAACAGCTTTTTAGTGCTTTCGATCCTGATTTGAAGATTGAACTGGTGCAGGGGAAGTCGTTTGATACGCACACCAAAGAGTGGGATGCAGTGCGTCAACTCAAAGATATTGCTTTTTACGACGAAGTAGTGGAAGATAATGCCATGCTCCGTTATAAAGACAAGCAGCTACCTGCAACTATTAAAGGGGTGGGAAGCAAATTTCAGACGATGACTGCCATCGATAGTTTGTTGGTATCGGGAAGTTTTGTGTTGAACGATGGTGTTTTTGAAAATGGAATCATGGGTGTTGGCTTGGCAGGAGCCTTGGGGTCGGGCTCCAAAACCCTCGATCCCATTCAGGTGTATGCACCCAAACGAACGTCGGCTATCAATCTTGCCAATCCGGAAAGTAGTTTTAACCAGGATCAGATATTTATTTCGGGAGTTTTTGCTGTCAAGCAGGCGGCCTACGACGATAAATATTTCCTCGTATCTCTTCCCTTTGCCCGTCGGTTGTTCGACTATCCCGATAATGTTGCCACATCGGTCAGCCTGAAAATCAAGCCGGGCGTAGAAACCGCTCAGGTGCAGAAGGAGGTCAAGACTATCTTGGGGGATAAGTTTTCGGTACACAACCGTTACGAACAACAGAGCGATTACTTCCGCATTATGAAGATTGAGAAGTGGATGACTTACCTTATTTTATCCTTTATTCTGCTGATCGCCGTATTCAATATTATCGGTTCTTTATCCATGCTGATTATCGACAAAGAGAATGATATCCAAACGTTGCGGAACCTGGGTGCCGACAATCAATTGATTCAACGAATATTTCTCTTTGAAGGGTGGATGATCTCGGTAGGAGGTGCGTTTCTTGGAGTAGTTTTGGGAGTCCTTTTGTGTCTCGGACAGTACTATTTCGGTTGGATTAAGCTACAAGGCTCCGGTTTTATTATCGATGCCTATCCGGTGGAGGTTGTCTGGACAGATCTTATCGTTGTTCTCTTTACCGTCAGTGTGATGGGATTTTTGGCGGCTCTTTATCCGGTACGTTACCTGAGGAAGAACTTGCTTGAAAAGGTGAGATAAGCGAACTGAAAATGGAATAATAAAAAAAGGATGTCTTGCAGAAGACATCCTTTTTTGTATTTTAGAGCTTAATGGTATCGATTGCTTGTTGCACGCGGCGCAGCGTCTCTTCTTTGCCGATAATGGACGTCAGGTCGAAGATGTGAGGCCCTTTCGACTCGCCTACCAATGCAATGCGGAAAGCATTCATCACGTCGCCCGTTTTATATTCTTTAGCGGCGATCCATTCCATTACCTTCGTTTCTGTGTCGGCTTTGTCAGTCACAAAGTTGTCCAGTGTTTCAATAAATGCCGATAATTCGGTGAGTTGTTGTGCCGTGAAAGGTTTCCAGCGTTTTTGAACCGATTTTTCGTCGTAACTTGTCGGAGCGACAAAGAAATAGGCGGTTGTGTCCCACAATTCGCTGCGGAAGTTGATACGTTCGCGCATCAGCGTTACCACACTTGCAATAGTTTCGTCGGAAGCCGTTACGCCTTTTTCAGCCAATACCGTCTTGAACTTGGCAGAGAGCTCTTCTACCGGTTTCAGTTGCAGGTATTGGTGGTTGAACCATTTCCCTTTCTCGAAATCGAATTTGGCGCCGCTCTTGCTGCAACGTTCCATCGAGAACTCTTTGATCAATTCTTCCATCGAAAAAATCTCCTGATCAGAACCGGCATGCCAACCCAGCAAGGATAGAAAGTTGATGACCGCTTCGGGTTCGTAGCCCGTTTCGCGGTAACCGCTCGAAATGTCGCCACTCTTCGGGTCTTTCCATTCCAACGGGAATACAGGGAATCCAAGACGATCGCCATCGCGTTTGCTGAGCTTCCCGTTACCATCGGGTTTGAGAAGTAACGGCAGGTGAGCAAATTGCGGCATGGTATCTTCCCAACCTAGCGCACGGTAAAGTAACACGTGCAGCGGAGCCGAGGGCAACCACTCTTCGCCACGAATCACGTGCGAAATCTCCATCAGGTAGTCGTCTACTACATTGGCAAGGTGGTAGGTGGGCAGGCTGTCGGCCGACTTGTAGAGTACCTTGTCGTCCAGAATCGATGAGTTAATCACCACTTCGCCACGGATCAGGTCCTGCACATGTACCTCTTCGTTCGGCTCTATTTTGATACGGGCAACATACTGTTTGCCTGCATCGATACGGCTTTGAACCTCATCGGCAGACAGAGTCAGCGAGTTCTGCATCATGCTGCGGGTAGAGGCATCGTATTGGAAGTTTTTGATTTCGTTGCGTTTGGCTTCCAGTTCTTCGGGGGTGTCGAATGCAATATAAGCCTTGCCGTCGTTCAAAAGTTGATCGACATATTTACGGTAAATGTCTTTGCGTTCGCTCTGACGGTAGGGCGCATGCGGGCCTCCCTGTTGTACACCTTCGTCAATTTTAATGCCTAACCAAGCCAGCGACTCTTCGATGTAGGCCTCGGCACCTGGCACGAAGCGGTTGGAATCGGTGTCTTCGATGCGGAGAATCATGTCGCCGCCGTGTTGTTTGGCAAAAAGGTAGTTGTATAACGCGGTACGTACCCCTCCAATATGGAGCGGGCCGGTAGGGCTTGGGGCAAAACGGACTCTTACTTTCATTTCTATGTGATTGTTATTCTGATAAATTGTGCGATAGTTTATGATACCGGTGTGTGCCGGCAAAGTAGCTTGCAAAGATAACAAAAAGAGTTGACCCGGTGAAAGCGCCTTTGTAGAGAAGGTTTGATAATAAAGAAAAACGGTATATGTGCCTGGATAAGAAAACGTAATAATTGAGACGAAAAATGTACCTTTGCAATATAAACTTCATTTTCACTGGAGGTCGATTTCTAACAGGAACTGTACACTCTCTTTTTGCAAAGCATGAATCATTTGGGATACATATTGTTGACGAATTCACTGGCCGCTGCTTGTGTAGTGTTTGCCATTATATTTGTGACGCTTCCGATGCCCCAAAGGAAAGGCTTGAAAAGTTATCGAATCTCATTACGCTTTTTGTTTGTTGCATATACCATGTCGGCGCTAATTGCCGTCTGCGATAAAATATTGGTGAATGTTCTGTCGATGATATTCCTGTCTATGTGTTCTTTCCTCATTTTACTTTTCTCTATAGCATTGATCAATCTGCTACATCCCGAGCGGGTGACACGGAAATTTGTTGTGTTGCATGTGTTTCCGTTGTTGCTGGTGAATATAATCTATTGGCTCATGGCTATGCGGTTGGGTAATCCGATACTTGCAAGTATGAGCTTGTTCTTGGGTAATCTGTTTCATCCGCAGGTCATAATCCGAATAATGACATGGATGGCTTGCGTGGTTCAATTAGTATATTTTGCTTCAATTTTTCAAAAAGAGGCGATCTCTTATAAAACACGTTTGGATGAATATTTCTCCGAGAATTATCAGTTGAATTTGCCTTGGGTGCGTTTCTGCTACTATGGCGTAATATCAATTGGAGTCTATGCGCTGGTTATTGCTCTGCTTCCGTCTCCATTGGTGTTAATTGTATTTTTTCTTGTACTTACACTTTTTTTTATTGTGTTTGGAGTCTGTTACATCCAATATCCACGCACGTATGTAAAAATTGAATCTGTACTACAGCCTATGACACAGGTGACGGATCCGGCGCCGAAGCACCGCTATGTGTGGCCGGATCTGAAAGAGCAGATTATAATGCACAAATATTACACGACTTCGGGTATAAATATCGAAGAGATCGCTCAGATTTTCAATATTGGAAGAACCACCTTGTCAAACTTTATCAATAAAGAAGAGGGAATGAATTTCAATGCGTGGATCAACTCGTTGCGAGTAGAAGAGGCTATGCGTCTTTTTCGAGAATCGCCCCAGTTTACCATAACCCAGATATCGGAAATGGTCGGGTATAGTGAACCTTCCAATTTTAGCCGTCAGTTTAAAAATGTGACTGGCCACTCTCCATCGGCATGGGTTCGCAATAAGCAGTAACTGACATCGTTTTTCTGTTTAAATAATATCGGTTTATTCTGCAAAATTCGTTTTTTTTTGAGAAACTTGTCAGTATGAACGCCGTTTTGCATGTATTGATAAGGTGGAAATATCGCAAAAAGCCTACTTTTGCAGGCGTAAAACAATTCATGTTTTACATCGAGTATTTGGTTAGTGTACTTCTATTATAGCCAAAGCATACATCTAAAGAGAATCATAATCAATGTGCCAGTTTTTCCGGATTCATCCGGAAAAACTGGTTTTTTGTTTCTCCTCTTTTCTATTGTATGGCAGGCTCACAAACTGGTGGCTGCCAAAAATCTGTTGGTTTGCCTTTAAAAAGAATTCAGAGGACTTGCTGTGGAGATGGAGTAGTCTGGAGCGAGAGGAAGACTGTGATAGAACGATATCAACAAAAAGAGTTGACCCGGAGGTGGATCAACTCTTTTTCTAAACGTATTTTGGATATGGGTCAAATCGATAGGATATGCAATACTTCCATCAGTGCCGAGTTGACGGGCTTTTCGTCTTTAATAGCTTTGACAAAGGGAACGTAAACGATCTCGTTGTTTACGATGCCGATCATTACGTTGCGCTGGTCAGCCAGCAGGGCATCGACGGCAGCCGCTCCCATGCGGCTTGCCAATACGCGGTCGTTGGCGGTGGGCGAACCTCCACGCTGGATATGACCCAGGATGGTTACACGGCAGTCGAATTCGGGATGGGCTTTCTTTAATTTTTCGGCTACGCCCATGGCACCTCCGGTGATGTCGCTTTCGGCAACCAGTACAATACTGCTGTTTTTTGATTTACGGAAACCCTGTTCGATCAGTTGTGTAAGCTGGTCGGTGCTGGTCGCGATCTCGGGAATGATGGCCGCTTCGGCTCCCGAAGCGATGGCTCCGTAAAGGGCAAGAAATCCGGCATCGCGACCCATTACTTCGATAAAAAACAACCGTTCGTGCGAAGTGGCCGTGTCGCGTATTTTATCAACCGCTTCCACGATGGTGTTCAGTGCCGTGTCGTATCCAATGGTGTAGTCGGTTCCGTAGAGATCGTTGTCGATGGTACCGGGAATTCCGACGATGGGTATGTCGTTGTAAATTTGTCCGAAGATGCGGGCACCGGTAAACGTACCGTCACCGCCGATTACGATCAGTGCGTCGATCTCTTCGCGTTTTAGAGCTTCGTAAGCCGTTTGCATTCCTTCGTCGGTTTTGAATTCCATGCTTCGCGCCGACTTGATGATGGTGCCGCCCTGCTGGATAATATTACTTACATCCTGTGTTTGAAACTCCTTTATTTCGCCCGAAATAAGGCCTTTGTAACCGCGATAGATCGCTTTTACCCGAATGCCGTGATAGATGGCTTTACGCGTTACTGCTCTGAGCGCAGCATTCATGCCAGGAGCATCGCCTCCCGAGGTAAGTACCCCGATACATTTTAGTTGATACATGACAAATTTGATTTAATCGTTTGTTACACGTGCAATCTTTTCCAGTTCTTTGGCAATCTCTTCCATCAGCCATTTGGGTGTGGATGTCGCCCCACAGATTCCAACTGTGGATACGCCCTTCAATAAGGACGGAGTGATATCTTCGGGGGTAGATATTAGATGTGAATTGGGGTTAACAGCTTTGCATTCGTCGAACAATGCTTTGCCGTTCGAACTCTTTTTGCCGCTCACAAAAAAGACTATGTCGTGTCGTACGGCAAAGGTACGAATATTTGGAATACGATTCGATACCTGACGGCAAATTGTATCGTAAAATTCAAAGGAAACAGCCGGATTAATCTTCTTTTTGATAGTTTCGACCAGGTTGTTGAAGCCGGCAATCGATTTTGTGGTTTGGGCAAACAGGCAGATGTTTTTATTCATATCCACCCGTTCAAGGTCTTCGATGTGTTCCACAACGATGGCTGTGTTGTCGGTTTGCCCTACCAGTCCGTTCACCTCCGCATGTCCAATCTTGCCGTAAATCACAATTTGCCACTCCTCTTTCGGATGTGTGGCGTAGGCTCGCTTGATGCGTTGCTGCAACTTTAGTACCACCGGACAGGTGGCATCGATAACCTGAATGTTGTTCGCTTTGGCTTTGAGATAGGTGGAGGGGGGCTCTCCGTGGGCACGAAACAGCACCCTGGCTCCTTTCAGTGTTTCGAATTCGTCGTGCTCAATGGTTTTGAGGCCTCGCTTGTTGAGGCGCTCTACTTCGCTGCCATTGTGCACGATATCGCCTAAGCAATAAAGCGAGGATGTCTTGTCCAGCTCTTGTTCTGCTTTGGTAATGGCATTGACTACGCCAAAACAAAATCCAGAGCCAGCATCCATTTCTATTTTTATCATGTGGGTTTCTGTTTTTTTTGAGTGAATTATACCTGTTAAGACATGGGCGGAGCTTGTTCTTCGGCTTTCTGCAGATGACTCTACAACTCTTTTTATGTCCTTCTTATCTTGTGTTTAGTCCGTTATCGGCGCTAAGCTTGTGCAAAATTAACACACATCGCACAAAAACGGGCATACGCATCCCCAATTTAATCATTATCTTTGCGTAACTTTTTATATTTTTGTCGAAACGGCTGATGCTTTGGTGTCGGCTATTTATTCAAATAAACAGTTCATTATGCTTACAATAAAGAATTTACATGCCAATATAAACGGAAAAGAGATATTGCGGGGAATCGATCTTCAGGTGAACGAAGGTGAAGTACATGCCATTATGGGTCCGAACGGATCGGGCAAGAGTACTTTATCTGCTGTGCTTACCGGTAATCCTCTGTTTACGGTGACCGAAGGAGAGGTTATTTTTAACGGGAAAAACCTTCTTGAGATGGCACCCGAAGATCGTTCGCGCGAAGGTATTTTTCTGAGTTTTCAGTATCCGGTGGAGATCCCCGGTGTAAGTATGACCAACTTTATGCGTGCCGCTATCAACGAGCACCGTAAATACAAGGGTCTCGATCCGATTTCGGCATCCGATTTTCTCAAACTGATGCGTGAAAAGAAAGAATTTGTGGAACTCGATAGCAAGCTAGCCAACCGTTCGGTGAACGAAGGTTTTTCGGGTGGAGAGAAGAAACGGAACGAAATTTTCCAGATGGCCATGCTCGATCCCAAACTCTCTATTTTGGACGAAACGGACAGCGGACTGGATATCGATGCGCTTCGCATTGTGGCCAGTGGTGTTAACAAGTTGAAGACCGATCACAATGCCTGCATCGTGATTACGCACTACCAACGTTTGCTCGACTATATTAAACCGGATATTGTGCATGTGTTGTACAAGGGACGGATTGTGAAAACTGCCGGTCCCGAATTGGCGCTTGAGCTCGAAGACCGCGGCTATGACTGGATCAAACAGGAAGTGGATGCCCAGTAACTATTGACAATTTATCCATTTACAATTTACGATCAGACTGGATTTGCAATTCGGGTCTGATTCTCAAATTGTCGAATACCTAATTTTTCAACTTGAACTTATGTCGATAGAACAATCTTATATAGAACTATACCAGGAGCATCAGGCCGATCTGAAAAAGCCGTGCTCCGACTTGCTGAATGCTGGTCGCGATGAGGCCTTTGCCCGCTTCGAAAGCCTCGGTTTTCCGACTACCCGCAACGAAGATTATCTCTATACCGATTTGGGAGCCGCTTTTTCGGTGGACTATGGATTGAACCTCAACAGGCTCACTATTCCGGTGGCTTTTCGTTGCGATGTTCCCAGCATCAATGCCTATCTTTACTATGTGGTGAACGATAGCTTTTACGTTACGCAGGAGCAGCCCGTTTTGCCCGAAGGGGTGATTATTTGTGGGTTGAATGAAGCGGCTCAGAAATACCCCGCGTTGGTTGCCAAATATTACAACCGTCAGGCAAAAAAAGACAAAGCCGCAACTGTAGCGTTCAATGAAGCTTTCGTACAGGACGGATTTTTTATGTATGTGCCGAAAGGGGTGGTTTTGCCAAAGCCGGTTCAGCTGGTCGATATCATGCGTTCCGACGTCGATTTTATGGCCAATAGCCGTAACCTTGTCATCATTGAAGAGGGCGCGAAGGCTCAATTGCTGGAGTGCGCGCATACGCAAGATCCTGTCCAATTTCTGTGCAATCGTGTTACCGAAGTATTTGTGGGAGAAAATGCCTCTTTCGAATACTATTCGCTCGAAAATACCCATAACAAAACCACCAATGTCAGTTCATTGATGGTGAAGCAGGAAGCCTCCTCCAATGTGCTGATTAACGCAATTACACTCCACAATGGATTGACCCGTAATAATGTACAGGTGGATTTGGATGGTCCGGAGGCAGAGGTATTGCTCTGTGGTATGGCGATTGGAGACAAAAATCAGCAGGTGGATAACTTTACGTTGATTAATCACAATACGCACCACTGCCGTAGCCGTGAGTTGTTTAAGTATGTATTAGACGATTCGGCGATCGGTGCTTTTACGGGTAAAATTTATGTGGCTCCCGGGGCGCAGAAAACGGAAGCCTTAATGACCAACAAAAACCTGTGCGCTACACCTACCGCCAAAATGAAGGCTAAACCGCAGTTGGAAATTTATGCCGATGATGTGAAGTGTTCGCATGGAGCTACTGTCGGGCAATTGGATGAAGCGGCGCTGTTCTACATGCGTTCGCGCGGCATTTCGGTTCAGGAAGCCAAGTTGCTGTTGAAGTTCGCTTTTGCAGCCGATGTGATTGAAAATATTCGCATCGATGCCTTGAAAGATAGGATTCACCTGTTGGTTGAAAAACGGTTTCGGGGAGAGCTTTCCAAATGTGCCGGGTGCGTCATTTGTCAGTGATATAGTCTCAAAATTTAGTATTCCAGGATTCCAAACCGGATTGGTGCCGATTGGAATCCTGGAATTTTTATTTTTAAATGGAAGGTACCCGGAAGATGGTCTCTTTGCGTTCGTAGGTGCTTACTGCCAGTATGATGACTGCTGCAACGGAGCAACAGACAGCCGGTAATATCCACCAGGAGGTTTGCTCCAGAATGGCCATTACAACATGGTATATGCGGATATAATTGCCGGTAAAAACTACCAACAGCGTGCTTAGCACCGCAAATATCCATACTAATCCAGGGGTGCGTTGCTTTTCGGGCAGATGGCGTATTGCCCTATCCGAAAATCCATTATCGGAGATTTCTTGCTTGTTTTGGGCAAAGAACTGTTGTAATTGTTTGTCGTTCTCTTTCATGTTTGTTTTGATATGCTGCGCAAATCTTTATTCTGTCTGTTATTGCAAATGATGAGCCAGCTTTGTTTTGCCGGCCGCAACATACGATTTTAGTGTTCCCAGCGGACATTTCATTACCTTGGCCGCCTGTGAGTGGCTCATTCCCTCCATGTAACAGAGCAAAATAGCCGTCCGTTCTTCGTGGCGCAATTTACGCAAAGCGTCGTATAAATCGTTCTTTTCGGCAGAAAAATCATTGTCGACTGAATGCCACCGGTCTACTTCGTCGAGTGATGTTTCGTTTTGTCGCCTTTGTGCCCGCACCGAATCGTAAAATACATTGTATGCAATGCGGAACAGCCAGGTGGAAAAACCCGAAAGGCCTTGGAACGATTTTATTTGTAGATATGCTTTGATGAAGGTCTCCTGCGCCAGATCATCGCTCAACGATGAATCGCCCATCGTCAGGTTCAAAAAGAAGCGACGGATAGGCGATTGATATTTTCTGACAAGAGGGTCGAAGGCATCTTTGTTTCCCAAAAGAGTAACCTGCATAACCCACTTCAGGTCCTCCGCATTACTCATCTTTGGCAGCGTTCGCTTTACCTTTCTTTTCGACGAAATAACTAATCAAATAAGCAAGACCAATAAATAGCGGAATCAGTCCGAAACCCCAGGGCGAATTTGCACCCATGAGATATAGTCCTCCGATGGAGAGTCCCAATCCCGAGCCGATCCAGATCAATCCTTTCAACAGATGGCTCTTTGGTTCTTCGTCCGGGCGGCGGAAGAAGCTGTCTGGTAGATCTTTGCCTGCTTCTAATGCCTTTTCGTACAGTTGAATCATTCGTAGCTCTTTCATCCGTTTATTCCGGACAATAAAAAAGACAATCAATATGGCTGTCAAGAAAGGAGCTAAAGAAATCAATACAATACCAACGCTTGTCAGCTTCGGCTCGTCATGGTCGGGGCCTAAGGCGCGAGCCTTTTCCAGTTCATAGAGCTGCTCCGGAGATAGTTTTTGCATTAACACCTTATTGTATTCCGATGATTGAACACTACTACTGTCCGCCGATTTTGCAGCCGAATCCGTTTGAGCCATCTGTACGGCATTGATGCTAAATGCCGTTATGAAGGCAAATAATAGTAAAAATCCAAGTTTTTTCATAATTGTAATTTTTGGAGTGCAACATTTACACATTAGACGTAATCCGGTATCGGTTTGGATGAGTGAGTGTGATTATTTTTTGAAAAGTTAGAACAGAACCTCTTTGAGTTGTTCCGAATGTGCTTTGGTATTTACTTTTTCAATAACATGAGTGATTATTCCTTGTTCGTTGATCACAAAGGTGGTGCGCAGGATTCCCATATATTTGCGTCCATACATGCTCTTTTCGGCCCAAACATCAAAGGCAGTTGCCAACTCCTTTTCGGTGTCGGCCAGAAGTGTGAAATTCAGACTGTATTTGGCGATGAATTTTTGATGCGATGACGGGCTGTCGGGACTTACCCCTATGATTTGATACCCTTCTTTTGCCCATTCGTCCAAACCGCTGTTCAGGCTGCAAGCTTCGGCCGTACACCCCGAGGTGTTGTCTTTTGGGTAAAAATAGAGAATGGTTTTCTTACCGATTAACGACTCTGTGTTGAACTGTTGTTCGTTCTGATCCAGCAGGATCATTGCCGGTATTTTATCTCTTTTTTGTAACATGATAATTTCGTTTTAGTGTGAAACAATCGTTTGTGCAACTTATGTTGCAAACGGATGAAAATATACACTACCAAGTATGAATTTGCAATAATTAGTTGCAAAATGGGCTTGATTTATTCCTCTAGAAATACCAATCGTGCTGTCCTTGACAGCTCTCGCAAATGGAGCTGGCTTTGGTGGGAATGCGGTATTCGAGCATGATTTCGTGTGTCCCCGACTGATTGGTGTTGAGTCTGAAGTCGTAATCGTACGAATATCCGATTCGGAAATTGCTCGTTATATTCATTCCCAGTAGTAGCGATAATTGCTTTGTGGTGCGATAGCTCAGGCCGACATCAAACAGTTCGCGTGGGCCGTCATTGAGCCCTGTGGGATGCTTGAAGCGGATCATGGAGTTTCCCTCTACTACCGTGAGGTTATCCCGGTTTGAGATCTGAGTTCCCAGACTGAAATTGAAAGATTCGGAGTCGCTGTTTTTGTAGATGCCATAGAGGTAGCGGTGGTTGGTGTTTTGATACAGATCGCTACTTTTTCCGATGGACAAAAGGTGTGTAGTTGATAATCCGAGTACGAACTGTTTTGTTTGTAACTCCAGGCCTAGATTGGCATCGGGCTTGTAGGTGGTAATGTCGGAATAAATGAGAGCCGGATCGGTTGTGTCGGTCGGATCGAACTGCGAGCGATTGATGGTGCGTGCAAAAAGCCCACCCGAAATTCCCATGGAAAGCGACCACGAATCCAAATCTTCGTTCGGAGAGAGCCGGTACGCGTAGGTAAGGGTGGGGTTCAGTACGCTGGTTAGTCCAATATTATCGTTGATAACCGAGATGCCGAAGGCCGAACGCAGGTCGTGAATATATTCTGATGCCTGAAAATTGAACACGGTGGGAGCTCCGCTGATGCCGGTCCATTGGTGGCGCACATTGCTGAATAGATAGAGATATTCCGTTCGGGCAATAGAAGCCGGATTGTAGTTGGCTCTGTTGCTCCAATGAGTGGTCATGCTGATGTCTGCTTGTGCAAAAGAGCGGCTGAAAGGCAACGTTGCAAACAGCAGTGTGAGTGTAATAAACGAAAATTGTTTCATGGCCGCTATCGGATTAAAGTGACATAGCCTTTTCGGATTTGTGTCTGATGATTGAAATCTGTATAATGGATCACATAAAAGTAGGTGTCCGAATCGGCTTTTTTACCCGTAACTCTTTATATGGGCAAAGTTACTAAGACTATTCGGTTTGTGTATCTGAATTTAGTTTTCGAACTATATGATGTGTTATGATGTTGTTTGTTTTTATCGGATTAAGGTTACATACCCTTTTCTTATTTTGGGTTCCTTTAGGTAATTGAAGTAGTGTAAAATGTAAAAATAGGTGTCAGGCTCTGCCCATCGGCCTTTGTAGGTGCCATTCCAGCCTTCGCTGTTGGTTGTGCCTTTGTATATCACGACTCCCTGCCGATCGAATATTTCTATTTCATATTTGGGCATAAAATAATCGTTGTGGGCATCTCCGTTTGGTGTAAATACATTTGGCACAAACGGTTCCATAATTACACTCTGGGTTGCGCTGTCTATACATCCGTAACGACTGTTTGTTGCATTCAGCATGATGGTGTATTTCCCGGTCTCACCGCTTCCGGTGTAGGCGTGAATAATCGAAGAGCCGTGCTCGCTGAGGTTGTCACCCATATTCCAGGTATATTCAATGTCATCTTCTGGGGTGATGGAACCGGTGACCTGGTTGTATTTTGTGTTGATAACCGGAGGGGATAGTTGAAACTTTGTAGCGGGTAGCGGAATTTCTTTTATGTTTACCGTTTGTGTAAGTTTACATCCTCTCCTGTTGGTGGCTGTTATGTCATAGTTTCCCGGAGTGCTGATCGTGATGGATGGTTCCTCCGTTTTTTGCCCGCTCCAACTATAACAAATTCCATCGCCGGAAGCTACAAGGGTTGTGCTACTCCCAAAGCAAAAATAGGGATTACCGCTGACATTGAGCGTCCAGGCAGGCTCCTCACTAATGGAAATATATTTGGTCGTGTTGCAAATTTCGTTGTAGGCATAGCCGATTACGCCTATTCTGCCTCCCGGATTTCCTACCACTAAGGTGTCTTGTATCCCTGTTTTTTGACTGTCGGCTTGTATCCAGCGATAGTGGTCGGCTCCGTGTCCTTTTAAAATGGTTGTGTTGTCGGGGCAGTAGGTTGCATCCCCTTTGATCCCAATTAACGGAGGATAGAAGATCTCTATCAACGTGTCTTTGGATGCGGTGCAGGTGGAGGGGTAGCTGGTTATGTTCAGATTTACTTTTTGCCACCCGGAAGTGGAAAAGGTGTATGTCGTATCGGCAGCAGCAGAGGATCCTCCCTCCCCAAAATTCCACTGGTAGGCCAGCCAAGTGGTGGTTTCGGAAGGGTGTAGTGCATCTGCTACCGAACTGTTGGTGAATTGCACGGTGTTGGTGGAGCTGGTGCAATCAGTAGTAGAGAATTTGAAATCGGCAATTGGTTGTATCCGTTTGATGGTAGTTGACAGGCTATCGTAGCATTGTGATTCCGTCATGAAGACACAGGTGTATTGATCGCCTTCTTTTGCATTGGGTCTTTTGCATTGGTAATCAGAGGCGACTATCTTTTCGTTGTTTTTCCATGTATACGAAGCAAAACCATCAGGAGCAGTCAATACGGCATCGTCGTTTCCGCTGCAATATTTGGTGGTAATGTACAAAGGCTGGGTGTCTACCACAATGTAGGCATAACCGAAGTGACCTCCCGGAGTACAATCCATCGTTGTGAACTTTATGGTTACATTCTGACCCTCCATCTGCTTTAGATTGGCAGATACCGTTTTCCAGTCGCGCCAGGCAACTGGTTGTCCGTCTAATGCTGTTGAATTTTGAACCTTGTCGAGACTTAAGGCTGTTTCGTCGAATGAACTACAGAGTTTGGGAATCAAGTTGCCCGCATCATCAAGTAGTGTTATGGTAAAACGAGGTTGTTCTGGTTCGGAGTGAGCTCCGGTGTTGTTGTAGCCGATTTCCAGTACGACGGCAAATTTAATGGTAAGCAGCTCATTTGTAGGATCCACTTTAAGCGTGTATTCGAGGCTTTGATCTCGCCCATTGATACTGTTGACATGTGAGTCTTTATATGAACCTAAGCGTGCACTGACTTTATATCCCTCTGGAATAATTTTTAATTTATTGCCAGTGCAGTTATCGTATGCATTGAGGTCACTCATCAACACAATGCGGGGGTCATTCGGAAGAGTTACTTGTAGTGGCTGCGTGTTCCCTCTTGGGTTGGAGGTTGTATAAATCCATGTTTTGCCCGTCCAGCCGGCGAATCCGTTTTCAAAACCAATATTCTTAACATTGGGATTGGTTGCAAACAGATAGAGTGGCAGTAAAAGGAATAGAAGTAAGGTGTTTCTCTTTATAGGTTTTGGATGCGTCATGATCCGGAATGGTTTCGGAAGCAAATGTACGCTTTTTGTTATATACAGGCAACCAATTATTATGAAATAACTTTACAATTGAGTTTGAAGTTATTGCCTTATAAGCATAACACTTCCTTTTTTTACCTGGTCTGTGTTGTTGTTATCGGTATAACGCAGCAGATAGAAATAGGTGTCTGGATCCATCCGGCTTCCTTTGTAGGTGCCGTCCCAGCCTTTGCTCCCGGCATAAAGACGAATTCCGTTGCGGTCGAATATCTGTAAATCGTAGTCGGTCATAAAGATGTCGTTGTATCCGTCGTTGTTTGGCGTGAAAACATTGGGTACTTTTAAATCAAGCGTTACCGACTTTGTGTGGGAGCTGGCACAGCCATACTTGTTAATGGCGTTGAGCGTGATGGTGTAGTCCGATGTCGCGGGCGAAACGTTGTAACGGTGAGTGAACGAACTGCTGGAAGCAACCGTTCCATCTCCTAAATGCCATTCGTAATGCGTGTCGGTTTGGGCGGTAGCATTGCCGGAAATAACCGGATTGCTAACGTTTAGTTTGTCGGGCGAAAGTTGAAAGTTAACTTCGGGAAGTGCTATCTGTCGCACACGAACGGATGCCTGTGCCTGACAGCCGTGTTGATTGGTGCCCAACACAGTGTACGTGCCGTCTTGATTCACCGTGATAGATTGCGACGAGGTTCCGTTGTTCCACTTGTATGCGATGGCACCGTTTGCGATGAGCGTTGTTTTTGTGTTTGAACAAAAGAGGGTATCGCCGGTTATGATGGGTTTCCACGGGACATCTTCGATCATATTGACGGAGACAGACTTGGAAAAGCATCCGTTGGACGATGTGCCTGTTACCGAGTAGAGTCCTGCGGTGGCTACATTGATCGAAGAGGTAGTTCCTCTATTGCTCCAGGTATACGTTTCGGCGCCGTTTGCGGAGAGCTTAACGGTTTCTCCCGCACAAATCGTCTTTGCCCCGGAGATGGTGATGATGGGCGTTGTTTTTTCTTTTATCGTGATATAAGCGGTGTCGCATTTTCCGTACTCATCCCAACCTATTACAAAAATGCGCCCTCCCTTGTTGATATTTGTTGTGGCGGTTGTGGCTCCTGTGCTCCAGGCGTAGCGGGTTCGTCCGTTTACGGTAAGCGTAGTGCTGTTTCCCTGACAGAATGAGGAGTCTCCCGAGATGGTTAACGGAACGGGTTTGGTGATAACAATATCAGCACTCCGCTTGTTTTTACAACCCGAAGGCAACGCGGTTACTTCAAGTGTGACAGTATGTTGTCCGGAGGTAGCAAACTGGTGTGTAGGGCTTTTTGCAGTAGAAGAGCATCCATCTCCAAAATCCCACGCAAAATTTAAGCTGTTCCCGCTGTTGGTGGTGGGGGTATTGGTGAATTGATACAGATTCTTATTTACGTCGACGAGCGAAGTTTGAAATAACGCATCGGGTGTCGTCCGTTTTATACTTGCCGAAAGTTCCACCGGGCAGCCCATCACCGACTGAAAGGCACAGGTGTATTGATCTCCCAATGTGGCATTGGATATTGTAAGAACCCGTCCCTCGATATTGCCGGGAGTCCATATGTACGATGAAAAACCTTCGGGGGCTTCGAGCCGCGCATTGGTATCGTCCTGGCAGTAATTGACTGAAATTTGCATGGGACGGCACTCGGCAACAAAGTATGCGTAGCCAAAGTGTCCTTGTTTGGTGCAATCTTCTGCAGTAAAGGTAATGGTCACCTTCTTTCCGTAAAACGGCATCAAGTTCGCTCCGGCTGTGGTCCAGTCGCGCCATACTACCAAGGCAATGCTGTCGGTATCGCGTGTAAATCCGGGAGGATAATAGGAATGAAAGCCAGGAATCCCTTCGGCTGCATTTACGTCGTACTGACTGCATGACGAGATACTATTGCCATCCTGATCTTCCAGTGTGATTTTAAAGCGGGGTTGCTCGTCGGATAGGTGTTCGTGTAGCGGATCTTGTAGCACCACGGCAAATTTCCAGATAAAAAGTGCGTTGGTCGAATCCACTGTTAATGTGTAGGAAAGACTTTGCGAAAGGCATCCGCTGATCGAGTCGCCCAGTCGTGCCGCATATTTATATCCCGGAGGAATCAGCTTGAGTTTTCCTCCGGTATTTTTGTCGTAAGCTGTGGTGTCAGACATAATAGTATGACGTCCCGGCTCAATTCCGGTGGTCAGATTGAGAATTTCAGTGTAAAAGTGGAGCCATGTTTTTCCTGTCCAATTTGTAAAATCGCCCTTCTCAAAACTTAGGTTTTCACAGGTTGACGGTTTTGCCAACAGTGTTTGAGTGAAGAGAGCCAACAAGAGGATCAGAGAACAAATAAATTTGTTCATTAATTATCGAGTTTGGTTATAGCCAATGTAATGGGGAGGTTATAACTCAATTGAGTATAAAGCGGCATGACCCGTAGGGTTATGCGTACCTCCCATCCGGAACCCGATGTGGGTTCGAATCGAAAATGAAATGCTCCTCTTTAGATTGATGATAGATCCGACAACGGATGGTGGAATATTTCCAGGTTGTGCCGGATCAAGAGAGTACGAAGGCTCTGGTAAACAGAGCTGGTCTCTCTATAGAAAAGGGTTAGTCAGACAAATGGTATCCGAAATTTCTCAATTTAGTTTCGCGATTTCTCCAATCTTTTTCAACTTTGATGAATAGTTCGAGATATACTTGTTTTCCAAAGAAAGCTTCAATATCCTTTCTGGCTTCCATTCCTACTTTGCGAAGTGATTTTCCCTGATGACCGATGAGAATGCCCTTCTGTGAATCTCTTTCGGCATAAATAACCGCATTGATGCGGATTATTTTTGACTCTTCCTTGAAGAGTTCTACCACTACTTCAACCGAATAGGGAATCTCTTTTTCGTAATTCAGCAAGATCTTCTCGCGAATGATTTCGGTTACAAAAAAACGTTCCGGTTTGTCGGTCAATGCGTCTTTGTCGAAGAAAGGAGGTGACTCGGGCAACAACTCCTTGATGCGTTTCAATAGCGGTTCTATATTGAATTGCTTGGTGGCAGAAATGGGAATAACCTCGGCTTCGGGCAAAATAGAGTGCCAATTTTCAACGATCTCTACCAGTTTTGTTTCGTCAATAAGGTCAATTTTATTGACAATCAGAATGATTTTGTAGTCGTTGGTGTGTTGCTTGACCATTTCCACGAAGTCGGCATTCTTTTCGCTCGAGTCGATTACATCGGTAACGTAAAGCAGTATGTCGGCATCACTCAATGCGGACTGTGAGAAGCCCAGCATCGATTTTTGGAGTTTGTAGTGCGGTTTTAATACACCCGGGGTGTCGGAATAGACGATTTGAAAATCATCACCGTTGACAATTCCCATTATGCGGTGGCGGGTTGTCTGGGCTTTGGAGGTAATGATTGAAATACGTTCGCCTACCAACGCGTTCATTAGTGTTGATTTGCCAACATTGGGGTTACCTACAATATTTACGAAACCTGCTTTGTGCATAATTTTAAGAATCAAATAGTGATGTTTGGGTGTGCGTTTTGTCGTTTGAGAAAACGAGTGCAAATATACTATATTTTTGAGTAAGTCTACCTATCGTCTATTTTATAGTTAATTCTGTATTTTATGTTTAAGTGTTTGATTGTTATTGTTCTGATGTATTTGGAGTGTGATTCGGAACAAAGTTTGCTTGTAAAAATGTGTCAAATTTGACATTTGTATTTGTAGTTTAACTGATAATAAACATTTTATCCTCTATTTTAAGTGTTTGAGTGGGCGAATTTTAAAATGAGATAGAGTGTCGATATGTGTAATTGTTAAATTACAATTGTTTGTTTAATAGAGCTTTGTGTTTTGGAGTCGATGTGTAGGCTTCCCATCACAATTGCTTAAAAGATGACATTTGGGGTGAAACGGATTTTTTGACGTCTTTTGATTGATAAAAATGTTTTGCAGGGTATGTTGAGAAATGGGCACGTAGTGTTGTTAAGATTCTGTTTTTGTGTCAAAATGCAAAGTCAAAATATCAAAAAAATCATTTGAGGGTCATCGGTTAATCTTTACTTTTGTAACTTATTAAAATACGCGATTAATCCATGAAATTTCATTTGTCCTTCAAAACGTGGCTGGTGTGGGCTTTTTTATCAGTACAGCCGAGTCTGTTTGCTGCCATTAACAAGCAAGCCCTGGTAGTCCGGAACAATCCGGTTGTCCACTATTTCGATTCTCTCGCTTCGTTGTCCGTCGGCAATGGAAATTTTGCCTTTACAGCCGATGCTTCCGGCCTTCAAACCTTCCCCGAGTTTTATAAAAATGGAGTTACCCTGGGCACTCAGTCGCAATGGGGTTGGCACAGTTTTGCCAATCCGAATAATTACCGCTTTGAAGAGACCCTGAAAGAGTATAATTTTCACGGATGGATCGAGCCTTATTCGACAGAATTTAAGGAAGGACGTCAGAAAGAGGCGGCCGAATGGTTTCGTGAAAATCCGCATCGTCTGCATTTGGGTGTCGTAGGGCTGGAGCTGCAAAATGCACAGGGTCAGCAGGCTAAAATGGCTGATTTTACGAATATCAATCAAACTCTCGATTTATGGAACGGAAAACTAACCAGTTCCTATTTGCTGTTTGGTAAGCCGGTCGCTGTTCAGACGGTTTGCCATCCGGCAGAAGATATGATCGCGGTATCTGTCAACTCTTCCCTGATTCGGTCTGGCAATCTTAAATTTAATTTGCGTTTTCCTTACCCGTCGGGCAAACATACCGACGATGCTTGTAACTGGTCGAAGCCAGAAGCATATGAGACATCCATTGTAGAATCCGCAAGCGATTATGCGGTCATTTGCTGCCGATTGGATGCAACAACCTATTACGTAAAGCTTCAGTGGCAGGGAGCCGCATCTCTCTCCGAAACGAAGAGTCACTACTACGTACTGGCTCCCGAAAACAGTGATAAATTTTCATTTTCGTGTGTGTTTTCCAAGGAAAGATTGCAATTGAACTTGAAAGACTTTGCCGAAACGCAAGAGGTTTCGGCATCGTATTGGAACAATTTTTGGACAAAAGGGGCAGCTGCCGATTTTTCACAATGCAAAGATGCCCGGGCAAAGGAGATGGAACGCCGCGTAGTACTGTCGCAATACCTGATGGCCATACAGTGTGCTGGTAATGTGCCTCCACAAGAAACCGGGCTGACCTACAACAGTTGGTTTGGTAAATTTCACCTCGAAATGCACTGGTGGCATGCCGTCCATTTTGCATTGTGGAATCGTATCGATTTGTTGGAAAGAAGCATGGATTGGTACAATGTAGCGTATGATAATGCCAGGAAAATTGCCGAACGGCAAGGGTTTAAAGGTGTTCGTTGGATGAAAATGACAGATCCTTCTTCTATTGAGGCGCCCTCCAAAGTGGGTTCTTTCCTTATCTGGCAGCAACCCCATTTTATCTACATGGCCGAACTGATTTACCGCGACCATCCTTCGAAAGCGGTGGTGGATAAATACAAAAAACTGGTGTTTGAGACTGCCGACTTTATGGCGTCGTTTGCAACGTACGACAAGGCTAAAAACCGTTACGTGCTGAAAGGTGCTATTCCGGCTCAGGAGACCCTGCGTGCAGCCGAAACTACCAATCCTCCTTTTGAACTGGCATACTGGCATTATGCTCTGAGCGTGGCTCAAAAATGGAGAGTGCGTGCCGGTTTGCCCGAAAATAAGGAGTGGAACAAAATAATGAAACTGTTGTCACCTTTGGCACAGAAAGATGGACTGTATTTGGCCGCCGAAACAGCACCCGAAACTTATCACGACATTCGGTTTACCTCCGACCACATGGCGGTACTGGGTGCGCTGGGTATTTTCCCGCAGAGCCGTCTGGTGAATCCGGCAACAATGAAAAAGACGCTGGAGTGGGTGTGGAAAAACTGGAACTGGGACAAAACCTGGGGCTGGGATTACCCGATGACAGCCATGGATGCGGCTCGTTTGGGCGATGGCGAAAAGGCGGTAGGAGCCTTGTTGATGAATAAGCGAACCAATACCTACTTAGTGAACGGACATAATTATCAGGACGAACGCTTGCGTATTTATCTTCCCGGCAACGGTGGCTTGCTGACTGCCGTTGCCATGATGTGTGCCGGTTGGGACGGTAGTAAAGTTAATAATCCAGGCTTTCCGAAAGACGGCAACTGGAATGTGGTGTGGGAAGGCTTGAAAAAAATGCCGTAACCATAATTTGAAGATTTGAGGATGTGGAAATTTGAAAATGGAAGTTAGCCCAACACATTTTTATTATCCATGTTTCTCGTTTCAATTGTTAATCCTAAATGTTTAAATCATATATCAGATGAAGCGTTTTTCTCTGTGTTGCATCCTTTTTGCTGGATTTTCGCTCTTTAGTTTTGCCCAAAACAGGGGATGGAAATTTAATTTTGGAAACTCGAAAGTAGAGAAATTTGCAAAAACTGTTGCGGTGTCGACTGCATATTCCGACGCATTGGGGTATGGTTTCGACTTTGGAACGCATCCGCAGGAATTCACCGGTACGAATGAAAAAAAGAAAATTACGGGTTGCCGGAGCGATAAACCGTTCTATTTCTCTGTGAAATTACCTGAGGGGAATTACGATGTGAAACTGACTTTGGGCGGAACGTCGGAACCTTCAATGACAACTGTTCGTGCTGAGTCGCGCCGGTTGATGCTGGCTCATATCGCTACAGAGAAGGGGAATACAACGACACAATCGTTTACCGTCAATATTCGGAATGCCCGTATCAATGACTCGGTTTCGGTGAAAATTAAACTCCGCGAAAAGGCAAAACTGAATTGGGATGACAAACTGACCCTGGAATTTGGTGACAAAAATGCGGCGGTTACTGCCATCGAAATTACTCCCAATACGACAGCTCCAACTGTTTTTCTTTGTGGAAATTCTACGGTGGTCGATCAGGACAACGATCCGTGGTGCGGTTGGGGACAGATGTTCCCTTCGTATTTCAAAAAGGGTGTAGCCATTGCCAATTATGCCGAATCGGGCGAAGCTGCCAATACTTTTATTTCGGCTCGTCGCTTCGAAAAGTTGTTGACGAAGATGAAAAAGGGCGATTTCCTCTTTATGGAATTTGGACATAACGATCAGAAACAGAAAGGCGATGGTATCGGGCCATGGAGTTCTTATCAACAATCGTTACAGAAATATATCGATGAGGCTCGTAAGCGTGGCGCTTATCCGGTGATTGTAACCTCAATGCACCGTCGTAATTTTGATGCCGACGGCAAGGTAATAAATACTCTGGGTGAATATCCGGAGGCTGCTCGCCAGTTGGCAAAGAAGAACAATGTACCGTTAATCGATCTGAACGCGATGAGCAAAATTTTGTATGAAGCATGGGGCCCAGAAAAGTCGGTTAAGGCTTTTGTTCACTACAAAGCCGGTACTTTTGCCGGTCAGGCCAACGACCTTGCGGATAACACCCACTTTAACGCGTATGGCGGCTACGAACTCTCCAAATGTATCGTGGAGGGCTGCATTGCCAATAAACTCGATTTTATAAAGTACCTGCGACCGGAATACAACCGCTTTGATCCGGCACATCCCGATGCTTTCGAGTCGGGTTCGTTCCCGTTGAGCCCGTTCACAACGGTAGAAAAACCGGACGGAAACTAACCGATTTGCAAATTTGAAGATGTGGAAATTTGGAAATTAAATCTGGGGACAAAGATGTTGCAACGCTGCTATTCAAATTGATGCCTGATGCATCTAAAAATAGAAACATGAACAGACGAACATTAATTTTATCAGTTTTCTTGTGCACAATCGCAGTTGGATTTGCTATTGAAAAAAATCCAGCGTGGATGAAAGAGGTGGGCGCAAAAGTGGTTCCAAGGGGCAAAAAACTCTATTGGGTGAATAATTACGGTGCAATCGGCGACAGCATTACCCTCAATACCAAAGCTATTCAGAAGGCGATTGATGCTTGTGCGGCCAAAGGTGGTGGAATCGTGGCTTTCAAGCCCGGACGATATTTGTCTGGTTCCATTTTCGTGAAAAAAGGGGTTTGCTTGCGGGTCGATAAAGGCGTAACTTTGTTAGGTTCCCAAAACATAAAAGATTATCCGGTTATCCGTACCCGGGTGGCGGGCATTGAAATGAACTGGCCGGCAGCGTTGGTCAACGTGAAAAATCAGGAAAATGTGGCTATTACCGGCAAAGGAATTATTGACGGACAGGGCAAGTACTTCTGGGATTTGTACTGGACGATGCGAAAGGACTACGATGTCCGAGGATTGCGTTGGATTGTCGATTACGATTGTCAGCGGCCACGCACGTTGGTGGTTGACAACTCAAAAAACGTTACCATTGACGGAATCCAGTTTCAACGTGCCGGTTTTTGGACGGTTCAAGTGCTTTATTCCGAAAATTGTACGGTGAAAAATGTGTTGGTACGTAACAATATTGGCGGTCATGGACCGAGCACCGACGGTATCGATATCGACTCTTCCAAACGGATTGAGGTGGCGCATTGCGACATCGATTGCAACGACGACAACATTTGTTTGAAAGCCGGTCGTGATGCCGACGGACAACGGGTGAACCGTCCGACCGAATATGTTTCTATTCACGATTGCGTGTCGGCACGGGGCGGCGGTTTGGTGGTATTCGGCAGCGAGACGGCCGGTAGTATCCGGCATGTGGTGGCCTACAACCTGAAAACAAACGGCACTTCGGCGGCAGTTCGTCTGAAATCGGCCTACAACCGGGGCGGCGTGGTGGAAGATGTGGCAGTCTACAATGTCGATGCCCGCAATGCGAAAGCGGCTCTGGCAATTTCGCTCAACTGGAATCCGTCATACAGTTACTCAAAGTTGCCCGAAGCATACGAAGGCAAGGAGCTGCCCGAGCATTGGAAGAAGATGCTGGAAGTGGTACCTGCGGAAAAAGGAATTCCGACTTTCCGGAATGTCCATATTTCGGACGTTACGGTAAATGACACCCCGATTGGTATTACTGCCGTGGGAATTGCAAAGTCGACGCTTGATAATTTCACCTTGGAAAATTGTACTTTTAATGTGGACAAAGCGGGTGACATCGATTTTGGTAAAAATTGGACACTGAAAAACGTTCGATTTAACACGAAAGATGGCAAAGGATTGACGATAACAAACGATGTGAATGTAAAAGTAATTCAATGAGAATATTGAAAATAATATCGGTTTTGGGACTTTCGTTGCTTTGGCTTGCCGCCGGGGCTCAGGTACAATCGCGAACGATTACTCCCAAAAGCCATGGCTCGGTGATAACTGCCGACGAAGTACCCGAATTTACCTTTTATGTGCCAGATAAAGCCTCTGCGGCTCGATTCGGTTTGGTAAAAGGGAGCCAAAGCATCTGGCTCAGTGCGTTGAAAGCTGTGTGCAAACCCGAAGGCAAAGGGTTGAAATATACTCTCACCGGTAAATTTTTGGAGAAAGGAAAACTGGCATTCGAGGTGTTGCCGCTGTATCAGACCGACGGCGTAATTATTCGTGTCAACGGAGAGAATTTGCCGGATAGCCTCTCGTTATTCTGGGCTTTTGGTGCTGCCAGTGGAAAATCGCAGAACGAAGTGCAGAATGGGTTGAATCCTGCTGATTGCAAAAATAATGTGTTTGTGGTGGAGCGAAACGGCGTGATTCTCTACTATCCCAAAGGCGGACTGCACGATTTTTCGGTTTTTTACACCATGTTCCCCATAGAGGCCTCTGCGGTTTTGTCGGATGCTCACAAACAAAATTCGCCATTGGAGCTGTTTAATTCGGGACATAAAACCGATGCGCAAGCCTTGAGTGGAATGTTTCCCATCAAAAACGGGCAAAATTACTATTGCAGTTTTTACAAACCGGCCTCCAACTACGACGTGAATTACTATCGTCTGCCGGCTGTGTTTGAGGAGACCAAAGCGGGCAAACCGCAAGACCATTGATTGATTTGAAAATTTGAGAATGTGGAAATTTGAAAATGAGTCATCTGCATTTGAATAGCAAACGTTTTTTATCGTAAATCTTCACCTAAACAATGAATAAACTCAATAAACTCGGGTCTGTTGCAATCTGTTTGCTTGCAATAACATTGAATATGTCGGCTCAAACAACCTCATGGCCCGCAGTGAAAACTGAAGCCAAACCGTGGGCGCGTTGGTGGTGGTTGGGCAGCGCTGTCGATAAGGCAAATCTTACCTACAATATGTCGGAATATGCCGCCAAGGGTATGGGTGGATTGGAAATTACCCCGATTTATGGAGTGCAGGGCAACGATGCGAACAACATCAGTTACCTCTCGCCCAAATGGATGGAGATGTTGACCCACACCGAAAATGAGGCTGCCCGTTTGGGGATGAAGATCGATATGAATACAGGTACCGGCTGGCCGTTCGGTAGCTCCGAAGTTACAATTGAAGATGCCGCTTGTAAGGTTGTGTTTCAGGATTATATACTCAAAACAGGCGAGACACTGAAGGAACCAGTGACGATAAGCGATACAAAACAGCAGGGAGTGTCAAAACTGTCGCGCTTGATGGCTTTTTCTGCTGACGGAAAGAAACTCGATCTGACAACAAAGCTTGATAAAACGGGTAAACTTCAATGGCAAGCTCCTCGCGGAGAATGGCATTTGACGGCTGTTTTTGTGGGTAAAACGTTGCAGAAAGTAAAACGTGCCGCTCCCGGAGGCGAAGGTTGGGTAATGAACCATTTTTCCAAACAGGCAGTTACCAACTATCTCGGGCGCTTCGATCGGGCATTTGCTCAAAATAAAACAGCCTATCCGCACTCTTTTTTCAACGACTCCTACGAGGTATTCAATGCCGATTGGACGCCCGATCTTTTTGAACAGTTTCAGCTTCGCCGTGGCTATAAGCTCGAAGAGTATCTGCCGGAATTCAGAGGCCAGGGAAATGCGGATATTGTAGCGCGTGTCGTGTCCGATTACCGCGAAACGTTATCCGATTTGTTGCAGGAAAATTTTACCAAAACATGGACCGATTGGGCGCATTCGCATGGCAGCACTACCCGTAATCAGGCTCACGGTTCGCCGGGGAACCTGATCGATCTCTACGCAACGGTCGATATTCCCGAATGCGAATCGTTCGGTATCTCCGATTTTCACATCAAGGGACTGCGTGTCGATTCCATCCGTAAAACGAATGATTCGGATATCTCCATGCTCAAGTATGCCTCTTCGGCGGCACATATTTCGGGCAAACCGTTGACTTCGTCCGAAACGTTTACTTGGTTGACCGACCATTTTCGTACTTCGCTTTCGCAGTGTAAACCCGATCTCGACCTGTTCTTTATTTCGGGCGTCAACCATGTCTATTTTCATGGCACAACCTATTCACCCAAAGAGGCAGCCTGGCCGGGGTGGAAATTTTATGCAACGGTGGATATGTCGCCGACCAATACCATTTGGCGCGATGCGGCTCCTTTGTTCAGCTATATTGCCCGTTGTCAATCGTTTTTGCAGGAGGGTAAACCCGATAACGACTTTTTGGTCTACCTACCCATTTACGACATGCGGAAAGCCGATCTGAAAAAGCCATATCAGGCCTTCACTATTCATGAAATGGCCGAAAAGGCGCCAAAGTTTATCGAGGCTATCCATGCTATTATCAAAAGTGGGTATGATGTCGACTATATTTCCGATCAATTTGTGCGTAGTACAGCGGTTAACCAGGGGAAACTGCGTACGATTGGCGGTGCAGATTACAAGGCAATTCTTCTGCCGGATGTCAAAACCATTCCCGACGATGTGATGGCTCATCTCTTGTCGCTTGCCAAAGAGGGCGCGACAGTCGTTTTTGTGGGAGGTTATCCGCAGGATGTTCCGGGATTAGGCAATCTCGAAAGTCGTCAGAAAAAAATGAAAGAGAGTTTGGATCTGTTGGAAAGAACGAAATACATGCAGCAACCTTTCATTTGTAATTTTGAAAAAGGCAAAATCGCCATTGCTCCTGATTATTTGTCAGCAGTGGCTATTTTGGAGGCAATGGACATCCCTAAAGAAAATATGCGCACCGATTTGGGTCTCTCCTGCATTCGCCGGTCAAACGAAACCGGTCATCACTATTTCATCTCCTCGTTGCAGTATAAGGGGGTTGACGGTTGGGTGCCTCTGGCTGTGAATGCCGAATCGGCCATGCTGTTCGATCCGATGAGCGGCAATTCGGGCAAAGCGAAAGTTCGCCGCAACAATGGAAAAACGGAGGTCTATTTGCAGTTGAACTCGGGAGGATCGGTGATTTTGAAAAGCTTTGCAACAACTGATGTGCAAGCTGCCGCATGGCACTATACCGAACCGGAAAAGAGTCCAGTGACTGTTTCCAAAGGTTGGTCGATGCAATTTACTGAAAGCGATCCGGCCATCCCCGGAACCTTCGCCATCGATACGCTTGGTTCGTGGACAATGTTGAACGAACCGAATGCGAAAATCAATAAGGGAACAGCCTGTTACAGCGTGGAATTTGAATTGCCCGCAACAGCTGCTGCCGACTGGCAATTGAATTTGGGTGATGTGCGCGAGAGTGCGCGTGTTCGCATCAACGGGCAGGATGCCGGAACGCTTTGGGCTGTGCCTTTTGTGGCCAATGTCGGCAAACTGCTTCATCCGGGTAAAAACAGGCTCGAAGTGGAGGTAACCAATCTTCCGGCCAATCGCATTGCCGATTACGACCGTCGGGGCGTCAACTGGCGTATCTTTAACGAAATCAACATGGTGAACCTCTTTTACAAACCCGGAACCTATGCCGACTGGGGCACTGTGCCTTCCGGTTTGCTCGGTCCGGTAACGTTGACGCCGTTGAAAGAGAAGAAATTCTGATTTGAGAATTTGACTTTTTGATTAATAATCAATTATATATGTACTTTGAAAATAATAACATTATATTGTTCAATACTTTTTTTGAACAATATGGTGATGCAATCAACTGCATTCTTGATGAATCAATAAGTACTAAAATAACAATAGTAAGTCCTGAACATGCATATGCTAAAAACTATATTTTGGAGCTTACATCAATATATTTTGCAACAAATCCAGATCTTGCCCAAAAGTTTATTGTCTATCATGAGGATAATTGTAAGAAAATAAATTTATTAGAACGAGAATGATATGCCATGATTGCTCATGAGATAGGACATATTTTTGCGGCATCACGTGATCTTAATAGTCTGTGTAATGAGATAAATGCGGATAAAATGGCTTGCGAAATTGGATTAAGAATAGATTTGTGCAGTGGTTTGCAAAAGGTGATTGATAGCAATAATCAACAGAAAATGAAAAAACAAATAATACAAAGAATTAGTCTGTTGAGTGATAATACATGGGACTTGTCTCTTGATCATATTAAATTGGCGGGGTGTGAATTGTTCAAACGGTCGATGGATAGTTTGCCAGAGGAAAGACAAACTGATATAAAAAAGAATGTGTGTTCTTCAAATATTTTGAGTGCTAATAATTACTACAGTCGGCATAGTTGCCATAATAATGCTATTTTGGCAGCTCAAGAAATAAAGGGCAAAGGAGTAGAAATAAAGATTATAGAAGGCGTTGTGTTGTGCGAAGACGGATTCTTGTTTGAACACTTCTGGAATGCATGCATTTTTGATGGGGAGAGATCTGATTTTGATGTCACAATTGATGTGATCGGTTCTGACATAGAAAAAAATACCAAAAAGACTTATTATGAATGGAAGACTTTTACTTTATCTGAGGGTATAAAACGAAAAACAGAATCTGCGAAAGCATTCTCGGAAGATATACATAAGATTGTTAGCGCTTATTATGCTTTATATCCATCGCAAAGAGCACGATATGATATTACAAAAGCAAAATTAGATGGGTTAAGATGATTCTGATAACAATTAATATAAATAATTGATTTAGAATGGTGCTATTTTTGAGGATAAGAGTAAAAAATAATTTGCAATTGTAAATAGTTTAAAGTGCTAAGAAAAATAATATATATCACGCTGTTGCTTTGTCTGGCGGTATCGGCTAATGCCGACAACGGCCTTTGGCACGACAAAGAACGGATGTTGCGTTACACGCCCGACGGTGACGATTTTGTGATTGTCAATGGCAAGGTGAAGTACAACCGGGCATTGTACGGGACGAATACCGCGTTTCGTGCAGAAACGGGGGATGTTCCCGAATTTGCCTTTTACCTGCCGGGAATGGGAGGTAACCTCCATTTCGGACTGGTGGTGGATGGCGAAACCAAATGGCTAAACGATGCGCAATTTGTGGAAGCGCGCTACCGGGCCGGTTCCCGTCTCTACACCATTAAAGATCCGTTGCTGGGGGGCGGCGAACTTTATCTTGCAGCTTTGGCGATGGCTGATGCTGAGGGATTTGTCTTAAAAGGAGAGCTGCGGAATTGCTATAAGAAGGTGGAGTTGGTGGCCGTTTTTGGTGGAGCGACCGGCAAACGTTTTTCGCGCGAAGGCGATCTGGGTGTAGATGCGGCCGACTGTTTTGATCTGAAGCCGGAATATTGTACCGGTAATCAATACCTGTTCGGTAAGAACGATTTTCAACTGACGCTTCCTCCGACGAAAAAGAGCGCGGCGATAACGCTGACCGGAATCTTTCCGGAGTCATCAGTTATTAAAGTCGGTAATCCGACAGTTGTTTCGTCTCCGTTCGCCCAATGGAACAGCTCGGTGACTAACGATCAGCCTGTGGTAATGGCGCGATTTGACGTGATCCGACAAATGCCTTTTTATGTGGCTGTGGTGAAGGATAATAAAGATAATTTCCTGTCGTACAAAAAGCTTGAAGCAAAATTTGTGCAGGCGGAAACTGCGCGTCAGCAATTGGCTTCACGCGTCAAAATAACCACGCCCGATCCGTTTATCAATACCCTGGGCGGGACATTGTCTATGGCGGCCGACGCCATTTGGGAACCGAACTCCTATTTGCATGGGGCTATCGGTTGGCGGATGCGCCTGGCCGGCTGGCGGGGTGCTTACACCGGCGATGTGTTGGGTTGGCACGACCGGGCTCGACTTCATTTTGACGATTATGCGGCTTCGCAGGTGACGGATGTGCCGAATACGATTCCGCATCCGGCGCAGGACAGCGCGCTACATTTGGCACGTGCGTTGAAACAGTGGGGAACGCCGATGTACAGTAACGGTTATATTTGTCGCAATCCGCAGAAAAATAACGAGATGCACCATTACGATATGAATCTTTGCTACATTGACGAGTTGTTGTGGCATTTCAACTGGACGGGTGATCTCGACTATGTAAAAAAGATGTGGCCGGTGCTGAAACTGAGCCTTGCGTGGGAAAAACGCAATTTTGATCCAAACGATGACGGGCTTTACGACGGTTATGCTGCCATTTGGGCCAGCGACGGCTTGCAATACAACAGTGGCGCGGCAACTCACTCTACCGCCTATAATTACCGGGCCAATAAAATGGCGGCCGACATTGCCCGTAAAATAGGAGAAGATCCGGTGCCTTACGAGCAGGAGGCTGCAAAAATATGGACTGCCCTGAATAAGCAGTTGTGGATGTCCGGCAAGGGTGTGTGGGCCGAGTACAAAGATTTTATGGGTAATAAACAGGTTCATGGGAGCGCGGCAGTTTGGTCGGTGTATCATACTGTCGATTCGGAAGCCGGTGACCCGTTTCAGTTTTATCAGGCAACGCGCTATGTCGATACGCAGATTCCCCATATACCCATCAAAGCAAAAGGTTTGAAGGATGAGGGTTGGGAGACTATCTCTACCTCCGACTGGATGCCGTATTGCTGGTCGACAAACAACGTGGCCTTTGCCGAAGTGTGGCATACAGCACTTTCTTACTGGCAAAGTGGTCGTAGTGACGCCGCCTTTAAGTTGTTCAAAAGTTCGGTGCTGGACGGGATGTATCTGGGGGCAAGTCCCGGTAATGTGGGACAAATCAGTTTTTACGATGCCGCGCGTGGTGAGTGTTACCGCGATTTCGGCGATCCGGTAGGAATGTTCTCACGGGCATTGGTACAGGGATTGTTCGGTATTTTGCCAGATGCGTTGAACGACCGGTTGGTGACTCGTCCGGGAATGCCTGCCGACTGGCAGTTCGCTTCGTTCTCCACGCCCGATATTTCGATCGACTACAAACGCAACGGTAACATTGAACGTTATAATATCGGTCAGCATCTGCCGAAGTTGCTCAATCTGGAATTGCACTTGAAGGCGTATTTCGATAAAATCACACGCGTTTCGGTCAATGGAAAACCGGCAATTTGGCGCGTCGATACGACTGCTGTAGGTACTCCTGCCATTTGGGTAATGTGTGGCAAAAATCAGGAAAATAGTATTGAAATAGAGTGGGGTGGAAAGTCTGTTAATACGCCGGAAGAGATTACGGTAGCACGTGGCGATACATACAAGCAAATGCTCGACGTTCCAATTGAAACAGTTTACGATCCGCAATCGGTGCTGGGCAATAAACAAACGGACGGGAGTACGATCTCTGGAACGGTTACGGGCGAAGTCGATCACCGTACCTTCTTTGTTCATGCGATGCAGGGTGATCTGACGTGGTGGATGCCGGTCGGACTTTGGGTGAAAGAACCGTTGGAGGTGCAGCCGGTAAATCCGGGTTCCGGTCATCTCTCTTTCTGTTTGCGCAACAATCGCGTTGTCGCTGTAACTGGTAAGCTGTTGGTGAATGGAGAGCAAATTAAAGACAAACAAACTATCGCTGCTTGCTCGATTTCAGAACAGATCGAAGTTCCGGTTGGTATTGCGGTTTGCGGAACCAACCGTATCTCGTTTGTGCAAGACAATGGGCAGAGAGAAGAACTGTCATTGGTAGACTGGACATTGCCCGTCAATACCAAAGAGAGAACAGAGGTGGTCAATATTGACAATCAACTGAACGATAAAGTGACTCAGATTTTCAAAAACGAATACCTTGCTCCGCGTTCACCGTATACCACGCTGCAAACGCCTACGCAGGGTATCGGCGAGTGGACGCATCCGCTCACAACGGCCTCCATCGACGATAGCGGGTTGAGAAAAGCTTCGGTGAACGGAATTTTTAATACGCCGATGGGCGTTCCGTTCCGCACGGCATCATTGCCCGAAACAAAAAATATTGCGTTTACCTCGCTTTGGAACAACTATCCGGCTTCGATCACTGTTCCGTTGACGGGGAAAGCGTCTCATGCTTATCTGCTGATGGCAGGATCGACCAACCACATGCAAAGCCGTTTTAGGAACGGTGTGGTGAGAGTTTGGTATACGGATGGCACTTCAGATTCGTTGTTGCTGGTGAATCCGCAGACGTGGTGCCCCATCGAACAGGATTATTACGAAGACGGATTTGCGTTTAACATGCACGCTCCTCGGCCTTTCCGGGTGTTCCTGAAAACGGGAGCCGTCAGCCGCGAAATGATGGCAACGAAAGAGAAACAGTCAACTGATACAACCAAGCGGAATGGTGGTGACTATACTGAAACGCCTGTATCACCTGCCTCGGGACGCGAAATTGATGGGGGAGCAGCAGTGATTCTTGATCTGCCGTTGAACCGATCGAAGCAGTTGAAACAACTGACGCTCGAAACCCGTGCCAACGAGGTGGTAATCGGTTTGATGGGCGTGACACTGATGCGATGAAAAGTTCTCAGTTCTCAGTACGCAGTCTTTGCGGATCTTAAGCCATCTTTGTGCACTTTGCGGTAAACATAATTTGAAATTCTATAGAAATGTCATGAAGAAATACTTCTTTTTTGTTGTAATGTCGCTATTGGCAACTGCAATGCAGGCTGCAACGTTTTTTAATGTGAGGGATTTTGGGGCAAAAGGGGATGGAAGAACCATCGATTCGCCCGCCATTAATAAAACGATTGAGGCTGCGGCCAAAGAGGGTGGGGGCACGGTCTGGTTTCCTGCCGGAAAGTATGCGTCTTATTCTATCCGACTGCAAAGCAACATTACTCTCTTTCTTGATAATGGTGCAACGCTGATTGCCGCATACCCTACCGAAACGGAAGGTTTTGACGTGGCCGAACCGAACGCGTTCAATATGTTTCAGGATTTCGGACACAGCCACTGGCAAAACAGTCTGATTTGGGGAATCGGTCTCGATAATGTGACGATATGTGGTAATGGAATGATCGACGGCATGGGATTGACCCGCGAAGAGAGTCGGATCAGAGGTGTTGGAAACAAAGCTATTGCACTGAAATTATGCCGTAACGTCAACCTGAAGGATATCCGCATGTACCGCTGCGGACACTTTGCTTTACTGGCTACCGGCGTGGATAATCTGACAATAGATAACCTGCTGATCGATACCAATCGCGACGGGCTCGACATCGACTGCTGCCGCAACGTGCGGGTCTCCAATTGTACGGTCAATTCGCCGAATGATGATGCCATTGTGCTGAAGGCCAGTTATGCGCTCGGATTTTTCCGGAATACGGAAAACAATACCATTACCAACTGCTTTGTGAGTGGGTATGATATGGGAACGGTGCTCGACGGTACTTTTCAACGGTTGATTCCGCAGGCTCCCGACCAGTGTTTCCCGTGTGGACGTATCAAGCTGGGAACCGAGTCGAGCGGAGGATTTAAAAATATTACCATCAGCAACTGCGTGTTCGAACGTAGTCGCGGACTGGCTCTCGAAACGGTCGATGGTGGCGATTTGGAAGATATTACCGTTTCCAATCTGGTGCTGCGCGATATTAACGCGGCTCCCATTTTTCTACGTCTCGGAGCCCGCCAACGCAGTCCTCAGGGTACTCCGGTAGGCCATCTGTGCAGGGTAAGCATCGACAATGTGCGAGTCTACAACTCCGATTCGATGTATGTTTGCCTGATTACCGGTATCCCCGGTCACGCTATCGAGGATGTGAAACTGAGCAATATTTATCTCTACCAACAAGGCGGTGGAACCAAAGAGCTGGCTACCCGCGTGATTCCGGAGAATGAAAAGAAGTATCCCGAACAGACCATGTTTGGCCCGCTTCCGGCAGCCGTGTTCTATATTCGTCACGCGAATAATATTCAGATTAACAACGTAGAGGCAACGATTATGCGTCCGGATGAACGCCCTTCGGTGTGCCTCGATGATGTGCACAATATCTCGTTTAACAATGTTATTTTCAATCAACCAAAGGCACCTGCTGCGTTTTTGTTGACGAACGTTTCCGATTTTCGAACGTTCAATTGTCGAAATATCAGAGATCTTTTGATTGAAAAAACGGATAAACAAATTGTTGAAAAATAACTAACCTCACATAACTATTTTGTATGAAAAAAAAATGTATTGCTTCTCTTTTGTTGGCAAGCTTTTTTGTAAGCTTGAGCTTTGCCCAATCGTTGCCTTCAAAAAAGGAGGTGTTGCAAAAAATGGAACTTGCCAATCGTTACTTTATGACCAAGTATGCCGATCCGTCGAAACCTTTGGTGACAGATAGAGTTCGTCCCAGCAATATCTGGACACGCGGTGTCTACTACGAAGGATTGATGGCTCTTTATGCGTTGAGCCCCAAGGCCGAGTATTTGAAATATGCCATCGACTGGAGTGAGTTTCACAAGTGGAACCTCCGTGGAGGTATCGAAACCCGTAATGCCGATAATCACTGTTGCGGACAGACCTATATCGATTTGTACCAGCTGGATAAATCGAAGACCGAACGGATTGAGAACATCAAAGCTTCGATCGATAAGATGATGGCTACCGATAAGTTGGATGACTGGTCGTGGATCGATGCGTTGCAGATGGCAATGCCGGTTTATGCCGAACTGGGCGTGATCTATAAAGATGATCGCTATTTTCAGCGCATGTACGACATGTACATGGATACCAAACTCAAACAGGGCGGTGGACTCTTCAATGCCAAAGATAACCTGTGGTGGAGAGACAAAGATTTTGTGGCGCCTTACAAAGAACCGAATGGCGAAGATTGCTACTGGTCGCGTGGTAACGGATGGGTAGTGGCCGCTCTGGTTCGTGTAATGGACATCATGCCAAAGGATGCCGTGGGTTATTCGGAGTATCGGAAAACATACATGGCCATGATGAAGGCTTTGCTTCCGTTGCAACGCCCCGATGGCTTCTGGAATGTGAGTCTGCACGATGCAACTCATTTCGGGGGAAAAGAAACCAGCGGCACATCGCTTTTTGTTTACGGAATGGCATGGGGTGTTCGCCACGGTTGGCTCGATAAAAAAACATATATGCCGGCCATTGTGAAAGCCTGGAATGCGATGGCGAAAGAGGCGGTTCATGCCGATGGATTGCTGGGCTTTGTGCAGGGAACAGGCAAGGAACCTAAAGACGGACAGCCGTTGAGTTACGATAAAATACCAGATTTTGAAGATTACGGGTTGGGTTGTTATCTGTTGGCCGGTAGCGAAGTTTACAAACTGGCTCCTGCTGCAAAAACGAAAAAGAGATAGTTTCCTATAATCCGCTAAATAACCAATCCATGCTCAGATCAATTTTCGTTGCTCTTGCGTTTGTCTCGGGGGCTTTTGTGATGATGAATGCTCAGAACACAAAACCGGCACAAACCGATGCAAATACACCGCTTCATCTGCTGGCTCCCGACTATCCGGTCAGATACGGGGTCAGTAAGCCCGACAGCGTGAAGGCGGTACTCGACCGGGTGTTTCGTTATGTGGAAAAAGAGACTCCCGTCGGATTGATTAATGCCGCTACACAGCAGCCTGTCAAGGACTTTTCGAAAATAGATGAACAGACTCGTTTGCGGAGAGGAGCTTTCCGTTTGACGAGCTACGAGTGGGGTGTGACCTATCTGGGCATGCTGTTGGCTGCCGAAACTACCGGCGACCAGCGCTATAAACAATATGTAAACGATCGGTTCGGTTTTTTGGCCGATATTGCACCGGCATTTTTAAAATTGAAGCAAAAGAGCGGGCAGGTAAACGACGATCTGATGCGTCGGATGCTCGATCCGAAAGCACTCGATGATGCCGGTTCCATTTGCGCCGCCATGATTAAGGCGCAGTTGGATGGTTCGCCGACCAAACTGAAGCCGATCATAAACAACTACATCGATTTTATCATGAATAAGGAGTATCGCCTTGCCGACGGTACTTTTGCGCGGGTGCGTCCACAATACAACTCCATGTGGCTCGACGATATGTTTATGAGCATTCCGGCCATTGTTTATATGGGGAAACTGACCGGCGATAAAAAATATTACGATGAAGCGGTGAAGCAATTCCGTCAGTTCTCCTCGCGGATGTTTGTGCCCGAAACCGGTCTGTACCGTCATGCCTGGATCGAATCGAGTTCCGACCATCCCGCATTTTACTGGGGACGAGCCAATGGATGGGCTTTGCTTACGGCAACCATTTTGCTCGATGTGCTTCCTTCCGATTATCCCGGTCGCGATTTTGTGCTGGAACGTTTTCGGGCTCATGTGCGTGGATTGGCGGCTTGCCAGTCCGGACAGGGGATGTGGCATCAGCTGCTCAACCGGAACGATTCGTATCTGGAAACTTCGGCAACTGCCATTTATGCCTACTGTTTTGCAAAGGCGATCAATAGCAAATGGATCGATGCGATTGCGTACGGTCCGGTGGTTCAGCTGGCCTGGAATGCCATTGCCGAAAAGGTAAATGCTGAGGGGCAGGTAGAAGGTACCTGTGTGGGTACGGGCATGGGTTTTGATCCTGCCTACTATTACTGCCGTCCGGTAAGTGTATTTGCCGCACATGGTTACGGTCCCGTTTTGCTTGCCGGAGCAGAGATTTATCGCATGCAAAAAATGTGGTTTCCCAAGATGAACGACAGTGCCGTTCAATATTACGATCAGGATATCCAAACCGATCGTCCGATTTTCGATGTAAAGGGATCGGTGCATTATTAATTTCAAATTCAAAATTATAATCTCCGCAATAAAGCGTAGGTTGTTAGCAGCTAACTATGAAACGTTTACTTTTCTCAATTGCCTGTGTCTGTTCGGTTGTGTTGGCAATGGCGCAAACTACCGTCAAAGATTCGGTCACAGTAACTGGAGCGAAAATTGTAAAAAACGAGGCAGTTATTGATACCAACAAGGTCAATATCAACGACCGCATTTCTCCCAAAACCCGGAAGCCGCTTTTGAAATCAGGGTCGACCCGCAGAGGCAACAATCCGGTGGCGCTGCTCATCGGTGATTCTACCGTCCGAAACGGATGGGATGCCGACGGGAGTAACGGACAATGGGGCTGGGGAGAGTTCTTCGGTGCTTTGTTCGATTCTACGAAGATTACAATCGAAAACCATGCGTTGGGAGGCACCAGCAGCCGTACTTTTTATAACAACCAATGGGCTGCCGTAAAAGAGGGTATTCAACCCGGCGATTTTGTTTTGATTCAATTCGGGCATAACGACGGCGGGCCCTACGATTCGGGGCGTGCTCGTGCATCTATTCCCGGCATTGGTCACGATTCGTTGAAGGTAACTATCAAAGAAACAGGTGCGCACGAAACGGTTTATTCCTACGGTGAATATCTCCGTAAGTTTGTGGCTGAAATCAGGGCAAAAGGGGCATTCCCGATCATGTTGTCGTTTACACCGCGAAATGCCTGGGATGGCAACGGGCATATCGTTCGGGCTAATACCACTTACGGCAAATGGGCAAAGCAGGTTGCCGAAGCAGAGAAGATTCCGTTTGTAGATCTGAATAGCATCACAGCTGCTAAATTCGATGCTTTCGGACCGGACAAAGTGAACGAAATGTTTTATGCGGATCGGATTCATACTTCCGAGACGGGTGCAAAGCTGAATGCCGCTTCGGTAGCGGAAGCTATTCAGGCACAACAGTTGCCCCTGGCAAAGTATCTAAAAAACAAACCGAAGGATATCCGGGGAACTGCACGAAAAGGAAACAAGCCGCTGGTGTTTGTGATCGGTGACTCTACCGTGCACAACAAAGACGAAAAAAGTAGCGAAGATTCCTGGGGATGGGGCTCTCTGCTCACAAATTTCCTTGACGACAAAAAAATTAACGTGGAGAACGATGCCATGGCCGGTCGCAGTAGCCGCACGTTTATCGACGAAGGACGCTGGGACGCCGTTTGTGCTGCTCTGAAACCGGGCGATTTTCTGTTTATTCAGTTTGGACATAACGACGGAGCCGCTATCAATACTGAAAAAGCGCGTGGAACCATTCCCGGAAACGGTGACGAATCAAAAGTGTATAAGATGGAGACCACCAAACGATATCAGGTTGTGCATTCTTATGGATGGTACATTCGTAAATATATCCGCGATGCCAGTCTCAAAGGAGCTGTGCCTATCGTTGTCAGTCCGGTTCCCCGCGACCGCTGGAAAGATGGAAAAGTTGAGCGCAATGACGATTCGTATGGTAAATGGGCAAGAGAAGCGGCCGAAGTGGAAGGCGCATTTTTTATCGATGTGAATAAACTGGTTGCCGATAAGTATGATGTAATGGGGCATGATGAGGTGACCAAACTCTTTATGGCTGATCATACCCATACTAAATTTCACGGGGCATTGCTCAATGCCAAGACGATAATAGAAGGGGTGAAAGCTCTCGTTGAGTTGAAGTTGAATAACTATTTGAAATAACTTACAAGTGCTTAGGAAATTTAATGTTTCGCAGGCTACTTTTTTCTTTATAAAGGATGAAAATTTCTTGTTTCTCGTTTTTAATGGCTGTTTTTTTGTTGTTTGCAAGCTTTGCGGCTTCGGCAAAACAGCCTGTAAAGAACGCCTATTTGTTTGCCTACTTTGTGGGTAATGGTGAGGATGGATTGCATCTGGCCTACAGCTATGATGGTCTGGAGTGGAAAACGTTGAAAGATGGAAAGTCGTTTCTCACTCCGACGGTCGGCAAGGATCGCCTGATGCGCGATCCGAGTATTGTGCAGGGACCCGATGGCGTGTTTCGTATGGTGTGGACCTCCGGATGGTGGGATCGGGGTATCGGATATGCCTCGTCCAAAGACTTAGTGCATTGGTCGGATCAGCAAAATGTGCCGGTGATGGAGTATGAACCGACCGCCAAAAATGCCTGGGCTCCGGAATTGTTTTACGATAAGAAATCGAAGGATTACTATATTTTCTGGGCATCAACAGTGCCCTCGTTGCATCCGAATGCGCCCGATTCGGCAACTGAGAAAGGACTGAATCACCGGTTGTATTCTGTGACAACCAAGGATTTTAATTCGTTTACCCCCACAAAGCTCTTTTTTGATCCGGACTTTAGCGTGATTGACGGAGCTATTTTGCAAAAAGGGAGCGAATATATGTTGTTTTTGAAAAACGAGACCTTACGGCCGGTGCAGAAAAACATACGGGTGACGGCTACATTCGATTTGCAAAAGGGATTTGTAACGCAGGTGTCTCCTCCGATTACCGGAAAATATTGGGCCGAAGGACCGTCGCCTCTGTTGGTGGGTAGTTATATATACGTTTATTTCGATAAGTACCGCGACCATAAATATGGAGCCGTACGTTCGAAAGATGGCGCAACGTGGGAAGATGTTTCCGATAAAGTCTCCTTCCCCAAAGGAATGCGTCATGGTACTGCCTTTGTTGTCAGTGCCAAAACGATAGAAGCGTTACTTTTAGTCAGATAAGCGGTTGTCGCTGGATTTTCCATGTTGAGCCCGGAAATCTTTAGGCGACAGGCCGATATGTTTCTTAAATTGTGTGGAGAAGTGCTCCGAATTGTCGTAATGGAGGTTGTAGGCTATCTCTTTGATCGATTGATTGGTACTTATCAACGAATCTTTGGCTGCTTGCAACTTGAGTTTTTGCATGTAGGATGCAGGCGACAGTCCGGTAAATTCCTTGAAGGTTTTCCTGAACCATGAGTAGCTCATGTTCAGTGTATTGGCAATTTCTTCTGGGTTTATCTTGGAGTAGATATTTTCGCGGATGATCATTTTGGCTTTGGTCATTTGCAAAACAGTATAGTTCTCAAATTGTTGTTCTTTGTCATAAGCCATTGATAAACCAAGAAGTAGGTTGGCAATTCCGGCCAGCACTTGTTGATAGGCGGTGCTTTCTTTGGTGGCAACGTTGATTGCCCGCTGATAAAGATTCACAATTTCGTCGCGCATTCCTACTTTATAAATGCAATTTTCGTTGTTCAAAAAGCCGTTGCGCGCACGAAGATCCATAACCTCGCCTTTGAACCCGATCCAGTATTCGTTCCATCCCGTTTTTTTGTTGGGATAGTAACAATGCCAGAGGCCCGGCATTACTAACAGCATGTCACCCTCTTTTACATTGATGCACTTGTTTTTGCTGGTAAAAAATGTGCCCTCACCTTTTGAGATATAAACCAATTGAAATTCATCGAGAATTCGACCCTCTCCGGTTTGAAAATAATATTTGAGTGGATGGCCGGCATGGTGCGGAGGGTAGATCTCGTACTCTTTTTGAATTTGATGCATTCCGACTGTTGTAACAGTAATACCCCAGAGCAAATCCTGAGCATTTGTTACAAGGTATTTCAACATAATGGAGCTGTCTGCAAGTGCGTTCATGTACGATGAATAGGTTAATGCTACAAATTTAGGAAGATTTCCTAAGACTGTCGCTCATACATGGAAGTTTTTGAATATATGTCATTTCTGGAGTTCAAGCAATGCTGTCGTATACCCACGTAATGGCAAGAAATCGCGTCGGTTTTTTATCAAAAATCAAATGTAAAATATCATTTCTTGCAGTTTTTCTTTGGAAGAGATGCTCTATTTTTACACTTTATTAATTTTAGTATTATCACATCAAACCATTGACCTATGAACAAAGATGCTCAAATAGAACTGAACTATCAGGTTGCTAAAGAAAAATATGCTTCTGTTGGCGTTGATACTGACAAAGCTTTGGCTCAATTGCAACAAATTTCGCTTTCGCTGCATTGCTGGCAGACGGATGACGTGACAGGATTTGAAAATGCCGGAGGTTCTCTGACCGGAGGTATTCAGGCTACAGGTAATTATCCTGGTAAAGCTCGTACGATTGCCGAAGTGCGTCAGGATATCGAAAAGGTAAAATCATTACTGGGAGGCGATCATCGTCTGAGCTTGCATGCTATTTATGGCGATTTCGGCGGCCAGAAGGTAGATCGTGATCAGATTGAACCGAAACATTTCCAGAGCTGGATCGATTGGGCGAAAGAAAATAACATGAAACTTGACTTCAACAGTTCAAGCTTTTCTCACCCGAAAAGTGGTGATCAGTCGCTTTCGCACCGCGAAAAGGGTATTCGTGATTTTTGGATCGAACATACTATTCGTAGCCGTCGCATTGCTGACGAAATGGGAAAACAACAGGGTAGCAAGGCTTGCCACAACCTTTGGGTGCACGATGGAATGAAAGATGTTACCGTCGATCGTCTGCTCTATCGCCAAAACCTGAAAGATTCTCTCGATAAGATCTTTGCCAATAAATTTGCAAACGTGAAAGATGCGGTAGAATGTAAACTCTTTGGTACCGGTCTCGAAAGTTTCACCGTAGGTTCGCACGAATTCTACATGGGCTATGCCGTGAAAAACGGGTTGATGGCTACTCTCGATTTGGGCCATTTCCATCCGACAGAAGAGATCTACGACAAAATATCCTCGTTGTTGCTTTATACCGATGAGTTATTGTTGCATGTAAGCCGTCCAGTACGTTGGGATAGCGACCACGTGGTAATTCTCAACGAAAGTGTTACTATGCTGGCTCAGGAAATTGTTCGTGCAAATGCACTTGGTCGTGTCAATATTGGTCTCGACTATTTCGATGCTTCTATCAATCGTATCGGAGCCTATATTGTTGGTGCCCGTGCCACCCAAAAAGCATTCTTGATGGCCATGCTCGAACCGATTGCTAAATTGAGAGAATACGAAGCAAACGAACAATATTTCCAACGTTTGGCTCTGCTTGAAGAGTGCAAAGCGTTGCCTTGGGCCGATGTATTCGATTACTTCTGCCTGAAAAACAATGTTGCCGTAGGAGTCGATTTTATCAACGAAATTGAAACTTACGAAAAAGAGGTAACCAGTAAGCGTTAATACGGAAACGTAGTAGCGCCGGAATCGGGATAAGTTTCATCTTCTCTTTGATGAGGGTGAAACTTTCTCTATGTTTTTAGAATAGGCCCTTACTAAAGTAAGGATTTTTCTCTGTCAAGCTGACCTTAATATTGGACTAAAACACAAAACTATGAATACGATTATCGGATTAATCATTATTGCTATCGGAAGCATGGGGCAGTCAAGCTCGTATGTGCCAATCAATAAAGTGAAAAACTGGTCATGGGAGAGCTTCTGGCTGGTTCAGGGTATTTTTGCATGGTTGTTATTTCCGTATCTGGGCGCCATGTTGGCTGTGCCTGAGGGCTCTTCTCTTGGTGCGTTGCTTGCCAGTGGTAACGGAGCTGCGCTAAAAGCTGCCGGATTTGGTGTCTTGTGGGGAGTAGGTGGTCTGACATTTGGGCTTAGCATGCGCTATCTGGGTGTCGCTTTGGGACAATCTATCTCTTTGGGTACCTGTTCTGCGTTCGGAACATTAATTCCAGCCATTATTGCCGGTACCGATTTATTTACCGGTAAGGGTCTTGTTTTACTGGTAGGTGTTTGTATTGCCATTGCGGGTATTGCCACTATCGGATATGCGGGCAGCCTCCGTGCAAAAAACATGACCGATGAACAGAAAAAGGCTGCCATCAAAGATTTTGCGCTTGGAAAAGGGTTGCTGGTGGCCTTGCTTGCTGGTGTGATGAGTGCTTGCTTTAGCCTGGGTCTCGATGCTGCAGAACCGATCAAAACATCTGCTCTGGCAGCCGGAACGAAAGCTTTGTATGCCGGTTTGCCGGCGGTTCTTTTGGTTACTCTGGGCGGATTCTTTACCAATGCGGTGTATTGCCTGCTTCAGAATGTAATCAATAAAACTGCGAAAGACTATTTTTCCGTTCCGGGTTCTGTTCTAATCAACAATCTTCTCTTTTGTGGTTTGGCTGGTCTGCTCTGGTATTCGCAGTTTTTTGGACTGGCCTTGGGTAAAAGTTTCTTTGTCGAAGGCGGTATAATGATGGCATTTTCATGGAGCATTCTGATGTCGCTCAATGTGCTTTTTAGCAACCTTTGGGGAATCTTGCTGCACGAATGGCTGGGTTGTAATAAGAAAACATTTATGTGGCTGATTGCCGGTTTGCTTGTTCTTATCTTCTCGTGTATCTATCCTTCACTTAAAACTATTTGATAAATACCTATTCAAAATAAATGGAAAATAAATCATTTCTTGCAATCGATCTTGGGGCTACCAGTGGCCGCGTTATTTGCGGAACTATCGAAAATGGAAGGCTTAGAATGGACGATCTGCATAAATTCCCGAACGGAATAATTGATATACATGGAAATTATCATTGGAACTTTTTTGAGCTCTATCGCAATATAAAGGAGGGCCTCACTATTGCAGCCCGCAAAGGGATTAAACCGGTCTCTATCGGAGTCGATACCTGGGGCGTCGATATTGCGTTTGTGGGAGAGGATGGCTCTTTCATGGGATTGCCCTATGCCTACAGAAATTTCACGACAAAAGAGAACACGGATCGGTTTTTGAGTGAATTTCCATTGAAGGAGCTTTATGCGAGAACGGGCATTCAAACCCTTGATTTTAATACGGTTTTTCAGCTATATGCCCTCAAAAAACGCAACTCTTCGCAGTTGAAGGCAGCTAAAGATATCCTGTTTGTGCCGGATGCAATCTCGTATCTGCTTACGGGAAAGAAGGTGACCGAATATACTATTGCTTCTACCTCCGAAATGCTCGACCCCAATACCAAAGAGTTCGATCCGAAGATTCTCGAATTTTTGGGTGTGGAGAGAGATAAATTTCCGGGCAAAGTGATAATGCCGGGGCAGGTTATCGGTACTTTGACAAATGATCTGGCTATAGAAACCGGTTTGGGCGAAGTTCCGGTTGTGGCGGTAGCTGGTCACGATACGGGTTCTGCTGTCGTTGCGGTTCCCGCAGTCGATAAGCATTTTGCCTATTTAAGTTCCGGTACATGGTCCCTTATGGGATTGGAGCTTTCCGAGCCGGTTATTAACGAGCGTTCGCAGGCGGCCAATATTACCAACGAAGGAGGTGTTGATGGTACTATTCGCTTTTTGAAAAATATTACCGGCATGTGGATTCTGGAACAATGCAAAAAAGAATGGGATGTGGAAAAGCACTATTCCTACGAAGAGCTGATTGCCATGGCACTGGAAGCAAAACCATTCGAGTTTTTGTTCAATCCCGATCATGAAGCTTTCGGAAATCCGGCCAGCATGACCAAAGCAATTATCGAGGTGTGTAACGCCAGTGGTCAGGGTGCTCCTGAAACCGTAGGGCAATTCGTTCGTGCTATTTTCGATAGTTTGGCGTTGCGTTACAAGCAGGTGTTTGAAACGTTGCAGTCATTTGCACCCTTCCCAATTGAAACGTTGCATGTGATTGGAGGTGGATCTCGTAATGCCTTTTTGAATCAGCTTACTGCGAATGCGCTTGGGGTTAAAGTGGTGGCAGGGCCTGCCGAAGCAACGGCTATCGGTAATATGATGTTGCAGGCGAAGGCTTCCGGCTTATTCTCCGATTTGCAGGAGATACGCAATTTTATTTGTGAATCGGTTGATTTGGTTCTGTTTACGCCCGAAGATGCTAAGGTCTGGGATCAAGCTTACGGGCGATTTTTAACCTATACGAAACTTTTGTAGAAGTAGCTATTTGTAAATTTGAAAATGGTCGGAAGATATACTTTTCCGGCCGTTTTTTTGTGAGGATAAATAGTGCGATTTATCTGATTTGTCCTTGAGAATTAATCAATGTTATACATTCTTATGAATATGTTTTGCTTAAGATAGTTTAATTATATCTGTGGTCGATGTGTATGCAAGTGGTTTATAATTAGTATTTTATGCGTGTTGTTGTTGCGCGTTTTATCGTGTTTTTTTATTTAATAACGCTTTGCTGAAATTTGGGATGAAACGAGGTCTTGACTTTAACATTGTGTTGTTTTACCTTTAACTTCTCGAATTATACAGAAGAAAGAATCCCTCTGAATAATTAATTCTTCCTTTTGTATTTATTGCGTTGATAATTTGGGTTTTAATCACCTTTGTGTTGACGCAAAATTCGACGGCTATTCAATCTGGGAGTGAACCAACTTGGGAAAGCGAAACACTCTTTCTATTATTTTTCTCTTTAGATTAGGTAGTAAAGGGACGATGTGGAATCGTCCCTTTATTCTTGTCGGACTAAATCATGTGGTTCTGTAGTGCAATATATACTGCCTCGGTCATGGATGAGACGTAAAATTTCTTATAGATGCTCTTTTTGTAGTACCTGACAAGATCCAACTTTATATCCAATAATTTTGCTATTTTGTTTTCCCCATACCCCTTTGCGGTTAATTTGAGAATATCTATTTCTACCTCTTTTAGTTCCATGCTTTTCCTTTGTACATATTTATTTGCGACTGATGAATAGTACAATTTTTTGTCACAGCTTTTTGTTGCGATGGAGAATTTTTCAAATCCACAACCGCATATGGGTAAAAATATGGCATAGCCAGCTAAAGGATAGCCGGCTTCGGTAAAAGAAATGGGGTGTATAAGTATGCAATATGGTTTGTAATCTCCGTTCTTTATGCGGATCTTTAAAAAATAAAGAGCATCCACATAAGGTCGATTGCCCTCTTTTTGGTACAGCTTGGTGTAGAATAGCATGGCTTTGGCATGGGCTTTGATTGTAACCGAACGCTCTTTCGGGTGTAATAGGCGTGTGAATACCTCTCTGTGTGGTAGTTTGATGTCTTCATTGGTTATGCCTGTAAGTTGTGTGAATCTTTCTGTTACGTGAAGCATTTCGAAACGAGATAGGCTTAGTATGCTCATTTCAGTTGACCATATTTCTGATAAAATATCGCTAACCCTCACGTGTTCGTTCAATATGGATTGGAATTTCGAATGATTCATATCAAAAAATAAATCGTTTGTATATTTGGTCTGTTGTGCCCGAAAAAGAATTCAACTCCTGTTTAGATAAACCCCTGTTGATGCAGGATGGCTACGGTTTGTGCTGTAGATTGTGTGCTGAGATGCGCCATTATTGTCGCTTTGGTACGTTTGAGTGTGCTGGTGCTTATGCTGAGTTGAGTGGCTATTTCGGCTTCCGAAAATCCCTGACAAGCCAGAGTGAATATTTCCAGGTCGCTCGGCTTTAATGTTGTGTATTTAAGCGTCTCTGTCGATTTTGGGCAGAGAATGTATAATGTCTTGCTCTTCGCGTTTATATTGTGTAAAGTTAGTTGTCCGGGGCAAGAAAATTCGCAAGAGTCGATCTGATAGAAATTGATCCAAGGTAATTTTTCATTTTGGTAACTGGAGTAGAAATAGGCAAAGGCCTTGATACTTAATGTTCTGATCTGGTTGTCCAGTGTGATGAAGGGTGCATTGAACGAAAAATAAAACGTGTTATCTTCTCCTTTGGCTTGTTGGATAATGTGGGTAGTTATAATTTGAACGTATTGGGTAAGTGTTTCTTTGAATGTACCCAAAATTTTTTCCGTGATTGAGTTTTCATCCATTGTTAATGTGTGCCCTGCTTCTCCAAAAACGTTTGATAGCTTAGGGTCGAAGTTGAATATGATAAACTGTTTCTTGTAAAGGTCGGTTAGAAAGAATGTTTTTTTTACATAGTTCGACACTGCTTGTAGATTTTGAAAGCGAAGGTCTGGTAAAGAGTAATCAGGTGCCTGAGGATAGGATATGTTTTCGTTGAAAAACAGGGATATATTGTCGGTTATGGTCATGTTTGGTCATGTCTGGTTGAATGGCAAAGATACGTCAATCTTAGAAAAAAATGGTCATATTGTTAGTTTTTTATGTAGTTCTTTGGTTGGTGCTTGTAGTGGGTATTTTTTGAGGTGTGGCGTTGTCTTGTTTGGGAATGGATAATGATGTTTAGTTAAATTTAACATCGTGTTTAATTTATATAATATATAAATCGAGAATAATTAAATAAGTGCAGTGTGATTGGCCGAAATGGCGTTAAATCCGCTCTTTGTTTGATACAAATATGTAGTATTTTTTTAATTCATGGGTCAATATTATGTATATTGATATTTGTATTTTGCATTCTTTTGATTACTTTTGTACTACAAATCGTTCTGGAATAGCCTTTAGTTGCTTCTGAACGTTCTTTTTCGATTCGATTTTTTGAACAATATAAACTTATATACAAAAACAGAGATGCGTAGCTTGTGAAAGTAAAACAAACTCTTTATTTTTCTCTTTAGATTATTGAAAGAATGGGGCGATGGATATCGCCCTATTTTTTGTGCCTGAACGAAAGGTTATGATTTTGTATAAGTGCTTATTGGAATGATAGATATGGTTCTATTTTGGACAATGTCTCTTTGTCCAATGCACTGAGGTTTCTTAAATCGTCAATCGATTTGAGCGTGCCTTTGGAGAGTCGAAGTTCGTAAATAGCTTTTGCCCGGTAGAAATTCAGATAAGGATGGTATTTGAGCCTTTCGATGCTGGCCCGGTTAATGTTGATGGTCTGTATCAACCTGGGGTTGATGGAAAAATGCGATGCAATGGAGTTGTATAGATCCGGAGTTATTCCCCACACTTCCCGTAGTTGGTCTATTTTTATAAATCCTCCCAATCTTTTTCGATAAGCGGCAATGCGCCGTGCAAATCCGGCTCCGATTCCTTTTACTTGCTGTAGTTGCGTTGTATCCGCACTGTTGAGTTCGATGATATTGTCGGTTTTGGCGATGCGAGCTGGCGCAATTGTTTGCGTAGGGGTTGTTTCGGTCGGAATATCCACGTAGACTAAGAGTTTCTGCATTTGCTCTTTGTCGATACCCCATATCTTTCCAAAGTCTTCTGCTTTTCTGAATTTTCCACCCTTTCTCCGGTATTTTAATATGTTGGAGGCAATCTTTGGTCTGATTCCCAGTTTGACAAACTGCACAGAGTCTGCTGTATTGGGATTGAAGCGCGTCAGAATAGGCGCTGGTAACTTTTCATAAGTAGCGCTGGGCTTATTGTTGGGATAGTAATTGTAATGCTTTTGGTAGTAGTCTTTTGGTGGAACTTTTTTGAGCGAATCAAGAAAGATGCGCGCTTCGGATTCAAAATTGTCTTTTGAGGTGTGGTGGTCGAGCCACAAAGAGAGAGTCACTTTGGTAGCCAAGAGGACCAAAATGATTATTACCAACGCAAGAATGCCAATTTTCTGACTTCTTGAAAAGAAAAACCAATCTTTCCACATAAGCAACGGTTGTTTAGTGCTCGAAAGTTGGCTTTAGGGTGATTCTTCCCGACGGAAAAAATTATCCTAAAGTAAGTTCTCCGCAAATAGGAGTTTGCATTAGCTCTTTTATTTCGTTGTGCGAAAAATCTTGACCCAGTAAGAACATCAATTTCGTCACTGCGGCCTCGGAGGTGAGGTCATACCCACTAATGACTCCGGCTTTCAGCAAGTTCAGACTCGTTTCGTAACGTCCCATCTGTACTGAACCGGCATCGCATTGCGATACGTTTATGATGATTATTCCCCTTTCCACGGCATTGCGAAGGCTTTCGTAAAACCATTCGTGCCGGGGTGCATTGCCAGCGCCATACGTTTCGAGAACCACACCCTTCAATCCTTCGGCATGAAGCATCGCATTCAATATTTCGGCAGTCAATCCCGGAAATAATTTGATGATAATGATATTGGAATTCAGGGATGTGTAGATCTTGAGTGGTTTGTTGGTATTGTTTCGGTGAATAAAAGAGCTCGAAAAATTGAAGTGGACGCCAACCTTGACAAGTGCAGGATAGTTGTACGAACCAAAGGCATTGAACAGTTCGGCATTTTTTTTGGTTGTGCGGTTTCCTCTGAATAATGAATTCTCGAAATAGATACACACTTCGTGTACAGTCGAGTCTCCATTTTCGTCGGTGTTGGCCGCGATTTCAATGGCCGAAAGTAAATTTTCCTTGGCATCGGTACGGAGCATCCCGATTGGTAACTGTGCTCCTGTGAAGATAACCGGTTTGGAGAGGTTTTCCAGCATAAAACTGAGCGCGGAGGCTGAATAGGCCATCGTGTCGGTTCCGTGCAGAATGACAAATCCGTTGTATTTGTCATAGTTTTCTTCAATCAGCTTTGCCAACTTTGCCCAATGAACAGGCTGGACATCCGAAGAATCTAACAAAGGATCGAAAGCTACTGAATCAAGTGTGACACCCAGTTGCTTCAGCTCTGGGATGTATTCTTTCATTCTGTTAAAATCGAGTGGACGTAAGGCTCCTGTTTGCGGATTTTCCGCCATGCTGATAGTCCCCCCTGTAAAGATAAGTAAAACGGATGTCTCTTTATTCATAATCGACTATAAACGTAACTGTCATTTTATGAACAGATTGCGTTGTTGTATGATTCTTGTTCTGTTCTCTGAATAATAATACAAAGATACGCTTTCCTCTGATATATTCCGGTTATTGCAAATGGTTTTCTGCATGATACGAGGAGCGAACCAACGGAGCACTCTCAACTTGTCGGAATCCTTTTTCTAATCCCAAGGCTTTGTATCGGGCAAACTGTTCGGGTTCAACGTATTCGGTAACCGGGATATTTTTGCGCGATGGCTGCAGATACTGACCGATGGTGAGAATAGAACATCCGGCCTGTAGCAGATCGTCCATGGTTTCCAATACCTCCTCCTCCGTTTCACCAAGTCCAACCATCAGACCCGATTTGGCAACAATGCCGCGCTGTGCAATGTGAGCCAAAACATGGAGACTGACATCGTATTTTGCCGCGCTCCGAACGAAGGGTGTCAGCCGACGAACGGTTTCTATATTGTGTGAAATGATTTCGGGCTGAGCATCGATTACGATGTCGATCAAAGCATCTTTGCCCTGAAAATCGGGGATCAATGTTTCTACGGTGATCCCGGGATTGACAGATTTGATGCTTCGGATCGTTTCGGCCCAGTGCGATGCTCCCAGATCGGGGAGATCGTCCCGGTCGACGGAGGTAATCACTGCATGCTTCAGCTGCATTACCCGTATCGATTCGGCAACGTTGGCCGGTTCTTGCGTATCGATGGGTGGTGGCTGACCGGTTAGAGTGTTGCAAAACTTACAACTGCGTGTGCAAATTTCGCCAAGTATCATGAAGGTTGCAGTACCACGCGCCCAGCAGTCGCAAATGTTGGGGCATTTTCCCGATGTACAGATCGTGTGCAGATGGTGTTGCTGCACAATTTTTTTTACTTCGGAAAAATTCCCGGTCGATGACAATGACACTTTCAGCCAGTCTGGTTTCCGTACTCTCTCTCTCATTTAGCGGATCGTTATCATCGTGGCACCAAAACCATATTCACGGAACGAGGCATCCTGTACATAATAATTCGGATATTTTGTTTTGAGCTCGTTCAGAATCTCTTTGCGGAGTACGCCTTCGCCTTTCCCATGAATGAAGACGATTTTTTGGCCTTTTTTGTTCTTGTGTTGTTCCAGTGTGCTACGAAACTGATCCATCTGGTAGTTGAGTATGGCGGCATTGTCCATGCCGGCTGTCGTATCGAGCAGCTTGTGGATGTGTAAATCCACTTCCAGAACCGGTGCAATTCGTTCTCTCTTTTTCTCTGGAGTCGCTTTCTTTATTGGAGAAGAAACCTCTTTTTGCAACATGGCTTGTTTTAGTTTCTCCGGATCGAGAGTGATGAATGCCGCCGGCAGATCTTTTTCCACAAGCGGAATGACCATTGCCTGTTCGTCGAAAAAGTCATTCTCTGTGAAGTTGTGTAATTTGTTGAAATCGGCGAAGTGAAGTTTAACCTCACATTCGAGAGTCGGTTTCGGAGCATACGAGCCATGCTTTTTGAAAGCGATAGCCTGAATGGTTACGCGTTGTATTTTGTTGATTTCCTCTTTTTCTATTGTTTCCAAAAAGAATTTTGTGTTGGGATGCAGGGTGCCGTTATCTCTGCAGCGGCATTCGCTTTTGTGATTTGTCGAAGCATAACAGAAAGAGAGTGAGTAGTTGCTGTCGTTGATCAGGAAAACGTCGAAGGGCGAACTAAGCAAACTTTTGATGTTTGTAGGCACAAAAGCCAGATATAGGTTGAGTTCATTGCCATAGTCGGTCTCCTCGGACTCTTCCCACTTTTCTTCGATTGGCGCCGGTGTTGTTTTGACTGTGGTTGCTGCAGCTGTTGGTTGGGGCAAGGATTGAACTTGGGATGGTTGAGCCGGAAAATTCATTTTATTGACATCGGCAATGACAACGCACTCTTTTGCTAAAACTGGAATTTCAAATCCGTCATCGTCCAAAACGCCTACGATATCTTTTTTTATAAAACGTGATACGACTCCGCCTCCAACGGCATTGAGAAAGCGTACACGGTCTCCTATTTTTACCATAATTTTATTATCTTGAAAGTAATGCGCCTAAATAGCTCCGGTTGACAATGTCTTTTGCAACTCTTCGGGCGAAATGTTTAGTCTGATCTTTCCATCGACCGCATACGAGATGGTTCCTTTCTCTTCCGATACCACGATGGCGGTTGCATCGGATCGTTCCGTAATACCGAGAGCCGCGCGGTGGCGCAGTCCCAGGTGTTTGGGAATATGCTGGTTTTCCGAAATGGGCAGGATGGACGCCACAGATACGATTTTTTTATTGGCAATAACCATGGCACCATCGTGTAAAGGGCTGTTCTTGAAGAAAATATTCTCGATAAGCGAGGCGTTGATGTTGGCGTCTATTCGTTCGCCAATGTGGACGAATTCGTCCAGTTCGCTGTTGTGTACCAGCACAATCAAAGCTCCTGTTTTGCTCTTAGCCATGTGGCTACAAGCAATCACCAACTGAGTAAAGCTCATGTTGTCGGCCTCTTCTTCTTTCTTGCTACCAAAAATCTGAGAAACCCGGTTGATGAATTTCCATTTGTTGCGCGACCCAACCATGAAGAAGAAACGGCGGATCTCATTTTGAAAGATAACGACAAGGGCAACAATGCCCACGTTCATTAATTGGTTGAGGATGGAGCCCAGCAATTCTAGCTGAAAAATATAGACAACAAAGAACCAGACGATGATTAACGATAAGATACCGATGAAAATATTATTCACACCGGTTCCTCTAAACAGCTTGTAAAGCTGGTAGAATAGCAACGCTACAAGAACGATGTCGACAATATCTTTTAATCCGAATTCTAATCCCATGATTTTGTGGTTGCAAATAAAGGGTTGAGTCTACTCCGTTGGGTAATACGTGTGTTGGAAAATCTGAATGGTTTCCACCGCCTCTTTTACATCGTGAACCCGCAGAATGGAGGCGCCTCCGGTCAGTGCCAGCATATTTGCCGCGATGGTTGCCGTGAGCGAATGTTCTGCGTCCGTATTGAGCGTTTTGTATAACATCGATTTTCGCGACAAACCGGCTAAAACGGGGCGGTCGAACAGTTGAAAACGGTCGAGGTGCCGTAACAGCTCGAAATTTTGCGCCGTCGTTTTGGCAAAACCGAACCCGGGATCCAAAATAATATCGCTCACTCCCAATGCGGTCAGTCTACTGATTTTTTCGGCAAAAAAACGCATCACCTCTTCGATAAAATTGTCATAGTCGGTGAATGTTTGCATGGTTTGAGGCGTTCCCCGCATGTGCATCAGTATATAAGGTACGTTGTATTTTGCTATGATGTCAAACATATTCTCATCCAACGTACCCCCGGATACATCGTTGATGATGTCTACCTCGAAATTTTTGATGGCCGATTCTGCAACCGAAGCCCTGAAGGTGTCGACCGAGAGAATGGCCTCCGGAAAGGCTTTCCGGATTATTTCAAGAGCCCAACACACACGCTTTTCTTCCTCTTCGGCTGAGACAACATCGGCCGTGGGGCGTGTCGAGTAGCCTCCGATATCGATAATGGTACCTCCTTGCTTCAGAATCTCTTCGGTCCGGGCTAAAATGCCCTTGTCCGATTCTATTCTGCTACCACTGTAAAACGAGTCGGGTGTTGCATTTAGTATTCCCATTACCATGGGTTTGGAAAGGGAGTAAACCTGTTTTTTTAACCGAATGGAAATACTATTTTGAAGCATAATTACGTTATACTGTTTGTTAGTACAAAAATAAGAAAATAAATCTGTAGTTTTAATTTTTGCCTGTCGAGAAAAAATTAAATAAAATGAATCTCGGCTTGGATAAAAAAAGCTATATTTGCATCCTGAAAGCATGAATTTATGAAATATTGACCGGGCTTAAACGCAGCAGATAATCAGAATGATAGCAATTGCCGTTTTGCTCAGTTAATATAATCGGCATTCCTTTTGCCGGAAATGCGTATGGTTTTAATTGTCAACTGGAGTGGAATTTATATTCCAAATCATAGTTTTCTTGCAATCGTATTAAAAAGAATAAATTATTGACGTATGAAAATTCGGAACATCTCAACTATCGGAATCATGATGTCAGCGGTAGCTGTTTTGATGTCGTGTGGCGGTGGTAGTAACAATAAGATTTCAACTTCTTTCTCAAACACAACGGGTTGGGCCATGAATGGTAAAAAAGGAGGATTGAAAATCAATAACCAATATCAGGAACGGACGCCGCCCAATATGGTGCTGATAGAAGGAGGTACCTTTACCATGGGTCGGAATGCCGAACAGGGCGGCCAAACCGCAAACAGTTTTCAACGTCGCGTGACGGTGAACTCTTTCTTTATGGATCAGTACGAGATTACGAACGAAAACTGGCGCGAATATTTGGAATGGACCAAGCAGGTGTTTCGTGCCTCTCCGGCAATCATAGAAAAGGTGAAACCCAATGTGGCTGTGTGGCGTGAAAAACTGGCCTACAACGAACCTTATGTTGAAAATTACTTCGAACATGTTGCCTATCGTCACTATCCAGTAGTGGGAGTCACATGGGAACAGGCAATGGATTATTGCGAGTGGCGTACCGACCGTGTGAATGAAAAAATTCTGATTGACCGGCGTAAGATTCAGGGGTTTGATAAAGCGGCTATTGCTAAAGCAACTAATCCTAGTGAGATTGCAGAGAAATATGTTTTCAGTACAAAGAAGTATTACTACACAAACTATAATAACCGCGATCCTAAGTCGAAAGATACGGCTAAAGTTGAGATGGCTGACGGTATTTTGTTCCCCTATTTTCGTCTCCCGACAGAAGCTGAATGGGAATATGCCGCCTATGGTGTAAAAGCCGATCCGAAATCGGGCGAAGTGGAAAACGGCCACATGTATCCTTGGGAATCGACACAATTTCGTAGCAATAATAAAAAACGTCAGGGTGCGCTGGTTGCCAATTTTGCTCGCGGAAGAGGCGACTTGATGGGTGTAAAGGGTAATTCTGATAAAAGCATCATTCCTGGCCCGGTTGACACCTATGCTCCGAATGAATTCGGGCTGTACAATATGGCTGGTAACGTGAACGAATGGGTACTTGATGTCTATCGTCCGTTGAGCGATATGGATGTGGAAGAGTATAATCCATTCAGAGGAAATGAGTATGAGCCGATCCGTTTTAACCACCAGACGCAAGACGCTACGGATAAGACAGCGATTCAATACTATGTAGACAGTTTGGGTCGTTCTCGTTATAAAGTTGTACGGGCTGGTAGCGATATTGAAAATTACGTAAATGACGTGAGAAATTACAAAGATGGGTCGTTGCAGACAGCCAATAGCCCCGATATGTGGAAAGACTCTACGGCAGCCCGCAAGAATGGCGCTACAAAGTATATGTATAATCCCGAAGGCGATCAGCTGGATATTCTGGCTTCCAAAGTTTCGGACAACTCTCGCGTGTATAAGGGTGGGTCGTGGAAAGATCGTCCTTACTGGTTGAATCCTTCAACCCGTCGTTATCTCGATCAGAAGAGATCGACGAGCGACATCGGTTTCCGCTGTGCGATGACTCGTCTGGGCACACCGATTCAAGCCGGAAGAAAATGAGACAATTCCTATGTAGTGAATTGTCCTTTGGAGAAATTACTACACAACGAACTTTATAAAAAAGAAAAGCACTTACACGAGATAAGTGCTTTTTTATTAAGCATAATGACATGGCAAAATTACAGAGAATTAAGTTGGTGGATGTGATTGCAACACCCTCTTTGGTGTCGCAGGAGATAAATGTAAAAGGCTGGGTAAGAAGCCGTCGTGGTAATAAAAACGTGAGCTTTATTGCGCTTAATGACGGATCGACCATTCATAATTTGCAGATTGTGGTCGATTTGACTACGTTTTCGGATGAGTTGCTGAAACCGATCACAACCGGAGCTTGTATCAGTGTTATCGGGCAATTGGTCGAGTCGCAGGGAAAAGGGCAGAGTGTGGAGCTGATAGCCAAAGAAATTGAGGTATACGGCACTGCCGATCCGGATGTCTATCCGTTGCAAAAGAAAGGGCACTCGCTGGAGTACCTGAGAGAGATTGCTCATTTGCGTCCCCGTACGAATACATTCGGCGCGGTGTTCCGGATTCGTCACAACATGGCCATTGCGATTCACCAGTTTTTTCACGAACGCGGATTCTTCTATTTTCATACCCCCATTGTTACGGCATCCGATTGCGAAGGTGCCGGTCAGATGTTTCAGGTGACTACCATGAACCTGTACGACTTGAAGAAAGATGAAACCGGATCGATTGATTATACGAACGATTTCTTTGGCAAACAGGCCAGCCTGACCGTGTCGGGGCAGTTGGAGGGCGAATTGGCGGCTATGGCGTTGGGCTCCATTTATACTTTCGGACCTACCTTCCGGGCCGAGAACTCGAACACTCCCCGCCACCTGGCCGAATTTTGGATGATAGAGCCGGAGGTTGCCTTCAACGAGATTGAAGAGAACATGCAACTGGCCGAAGATTTTATAAAATATTGCATCCGTTGGGCGCTGGATCATTGCAAAGATGACCTGGATTTCCTCTGCTCGATGTACGATAAAGAGCTGCTTGATCGGTTGAACTCTGTGGTCGAAAACGAATTTGTGCGTTTACCGTATACCAAGGGGGTGGAAATTCTGGAAGCTGCCGTAGCTGCAGGCCGTAAGTTCGAGTTTCCTGTGTTCTGGGGAGCCGACTTGGCTTCTGAACACGAACGCTATCTGGTGGAAGAGCACTTTAAGAAGCCGGTTATCCTGACCGACTATCCGAAGGAAATAAAATCGTTCTACATGAAACAGAACGACGACGGAAAAACCGTGCGTGCAATGGATGTGTTGTTCCCGAAAATCGGAGAGATTATCGGCGGCTCGCAACGTGAAGAGTCGTACGAAAAGCTGACTCGCCGGGCAAAAGAGATGGGTGTTCCCGAAAAAGATATCTGGTGGTATCTGGATACCCGCCGCTTCGGTACCGCGCCGCACTCGGGCTTCGGACTGGGCTTTGAACGGCTGTTGCTGTTCGTTACCGGTATGACCAATATCCGCGATGTGATTCCTTTCCCGCGTACACCGAAAAACGCCGAATTCTAAACACCGGCAGAAATAAATAAACAACGAGGCTGATTCAATATAAAAATTGAGTCAGCCTCGTTTTATAAGTACAAGTATATTCGTTTCATTACATTGGCGTGCGGATGATATTCTGGATTAAATCAACCAGAATCAATAGCCCGAAAACCAGAATCAAGATACCGGATGCCAAGTCCATTTTTCGTAGTATTCGTTTATTGATCTTCGACTTCAATTTATGGGTCAATCCGCTTAAAAATAGCCACCATACTCCCGATCCGATAAATACCCCTGATACCAACTGGATTACAGCAGAAGCTCCATTGGTAGACCGGGATAACCCAAGGCCGGCGAATACTGCCACGAAAAATAAAATCGTCATTGGGTTTGTTATCGTCAAAAACAGTGTAGAAAGATAGTCCTTTAGTAACCCCTTCTCTGCATTCGTGTCAAATTTAATTTCCGTTTCCTTTTTCAAGATCGATTTGATGCCAAGGTAAAACAAGAAGACTAATCCAATCGACTGAATCCACACTTGCTGATTAATCAGAAAAGTGGAGATTGCCGTTAAGCCTAATCCTGCAATTAATCCATACGTCAAATCGGCTGTTGCGGCTCCCAGACCACTTACAAATCCAGCAGCGAAATTTTTATTGATGGTTCTGTTTATGCAGAGAATGCCAATGGGTCCAACGGGTGCTACAACCGAAAATCCAAGTATTAATCCTTTGTATAAAAGCTCTAAGGGCATGTGTTTGTTTTTTATCGTTGAGGGTTTTCCGAAACAGATAAGGGTGTTGTACAATGTGGGTTGTCAGACTTGTGCATGTTGTGTGAAAGATGTTGGCACTGACACCACTGGACTTTTTACTTTAAACTCCGCCGAACATCTTCTGCTTGTGCTTTGATAACCCATGTTTTGCCGCCATCTTTCGATTGAATATTCTTCCATTTGAAGGTGTCTTTTTCAATGTCAAAAAAGATCCACTTCATCAGAAAACCGATCGGGGTAACGCAGGTAAGTATAATTTGGTCATCTTCTTTCTCGGCAACTAATTGTACAGCTTCTCCCGTACAGCCGTAAAAAACATCCCAGTTCTTTTTCGAGGGGTTGTATATGCGGATGGTTGTGCCATATTCACGTTCGATCTCATTAGTTTGCGGATTCTTTTTGGACGTAATAAAAGTGTCCTGTATGGCTCTTCCTTCCAATATCCGTGAGAATGTCCATTTGCCCTCGTTTATCGATTCGTGTATGGTGCCGATATTGTCGTGCCATTTGAAATCCCATTCGCCTATGAGCGTTCCAAAATAGTCGTGCTCGTTAGGGATGATGTCGTGTTTTGTCTCTGAAATTAGGGTTTCTGCAAATTTGTTCATGATGTGTTTGTGATTTTTAGATTGATGTTTTTATGGATGTGTTTTGTTTGATCCCCTCGTTGTGTTACTCGTTCTTATTTGGAATAATAGTTCCACACTTTTTTTGCAATGTCGGCAATGAGCTTTTCGTTGGTTCGCCCGTCTTCGGTGGAGTTTGAAACCAACACCGTGATGAAAATGGGATCTTTGTTCGGTACCATCATAATTCCGATATCATTTATTGCGGCGGTTACGTTGCGGTCGTTTGTTGCCGAAGTTCCCGTTTTGTGTGCTACGATGGTACCTTGTGGTAGTTGCCCTTTCAGACGGTTCGCTCCGGTAGAGGTTTCGGACATTACTCTCCACAAAAAATCGCGACTTTCGGTCGACAGCAGCTTTTCGTTGCCGGTGGCGTAGAACCGGATCAGCAGATTGGTTAGCGCCACGGGTGTGGCCCAGTTCCGATACTGAATGCTCCACTCTTTGTGCATATCTGCTTCGGTGGCTTTTACTGCGATGTCGCGGAGTTGGTGTTTCGCCAGGAATTTTTCGACGGAAGCTGTGCCTCCAAGCAGACGCAGCAAAATATCGCAGCCATTATTGTCGCTCTGCTCGATGGTGTATCGTATAATGTCAGCGAGTTTCATTGAGGTGCCGTTCGGATACTTCTCCCTGATCGGACTCCAGGTATCGGGCAACAGTTCGTTGGCCGATATGTCGATTTGCTGATTCAGCTTGAACTTCCCGTTGTCGACTTCGGCCAGTAGCGCCAACGTAATGGGAAATTTAAAGACACTCTGCATCGGGTAGTGCTCCCGTTCATTGATGTTTAGGGTGTCTTTGCAGTGGTTGGCAATAACCGACACGCCGATTGTTGCCTTGCGTTGCCCTATCAGATGCTGAATGTCGGCTTTTAGATTTTCGATTTGTGCATTGGCGGCGATATAACCCAATACTACGAAGATCATAACTGTAACTCTTTTGTTCATCTTTGTTTTTGTTTATTATCCGTTTCTCTGTAGGTTGCCTCACATCGGCTTCAAGTTCTTGTTGAGCCGGTCGATAATCTTTTCGATACGGCTCTGGCGGGTTTTGTCCGATTTGGCATCGAGATAAAACCCGGTATAGGTACGTTGCACCGAATGTGACATAGCCAGCAGGTTGGTGTACGCAGGCTCGTGCGGCTGAATGATTTGTTTGAAAAGAGCAATCTGTTCGTCGCTGATAACAACGCGTTCGGCACTATCCCAGGTGCCGTCCTTTCGGGCACGTTCTATGGCTTCCAATCCTGGCGGGGTCATGACCCCCTTTTCAATAAGGGTTTGTGCCAGTTCTTTGTTCTTTACCGACCATTTGCTTTTCGGCAACCGCCGCGCAAAATATTTTTTGTAGCTATTCTCGTCGATGGACTGCATCTGTCCGTCGATCCATCCGTGACAAAGCGCCTCTTCCAACGCTTCGCCGGCGGTGAGTGTCTCCGGTTTCCCATTTTTGCCGAAGCGCAACCATACTCCCTCGCTCTCCGCTCCAAATTTGTCCAGCCATGCCCGGAAGGCTTGCCGGTTGGCGAATGTTACTGTTTTCTCCATGTGTAATCAATAAAAGTGTGTCGGTATTTCTGGCCTATTTCGCGCCGGATTGATGTTCTTCTTGTTTTCGATGTAATTTTCGCTACTGCTGAATGGTATTCAACGGCAGATAAATATCAATTATTGAGCTGGGGGCGTTCCATTGAAACCGGTAATCGTATTTTTCAAAGTGAATAAACCCTGTTTTTAGATGATTTTCAATTATCAGATCCGATTTCGGCAAAATGACTTTGTAAATTTCATAGTAGGTTTGTTTGATGTTTTCCATTTTGCCTTTATGCGAGAATACTTCATAGTCGCCTTGCGGAATTTCCATAAAAGTGAAATGGCTCGGATGTATGTCGCTTTTAGCTGGAATTGCAGCAAGATACATATATCGTTCCGCAATTTTATAGGTTATTCCGAACTTTACCCAATTACCGCCATTCTGTGTTAGGTTGTGTTTTCTGATCTCCTTGTTAAAGTTTTCCCAATGTTTTTTGACGATAGATGAATTTTCGGTTTGAGATTTGGTTAGCTCGGTAACGATTCCGTAGGTCAATATTTTTTGTTCAATTGTTTCCATTGCGACTTTATTTGATAGAACTCGTCTTGACTTTTCTTTGCTATGACTTTTTTTGGTCATTTTTACTTATTGACCCCACTCACGACGACTTCGTGTCGGAGTCAGATATTTATCGTCAGACCTAACCTCCGACCTCACCCGGCCTTCGGCCACCCTCTCCCAAGTGAGAGGGAAAGCGGAAAGAGTAGGTATTTGGGAGGAATTGAATTGCAAAATGAGAAAATTTCATTCATTTTACAACACCAAAGTCCGCATATTGGGGGTGGGGGGTCGAAAAATAAAAAGTCAAGATGACTTCATAATGATCTTTCCCCGGCTCATGCGTTCTTCAATCTTTTATACTGCACTATCAGGGGGAAACCTTTGCGCTTACTTGCGCGACCCTTTCGCCATCGGTGGAACCTCCGCGCAGGCTTGCATGGCCCGTTCTCCATTTTAAAACGCTTCGCGCGTACTTGCACAGCCCATTCTCTGTTGCAGAATCCTCCGCGCGTGTTTGCGCGACCCGTTCTGCGTTGAAGAATGCTCCGCGCAAGCTTGCGCGGCCTTTTTTCGATTGGAGAATGCTTCGCGCTAACATGCGGGAAACTTTCGTTGGCGCAAAACCCTCTGCGACCACGGCAATGGAGATAGTTGTTTTGTTGCCTGCCCCCCGTGAGGGGTTGTCCATTATGCTACCGGTCAACCCTTACAGGGTTGCAGCGTGCTGTTGGTTTGTTCCTCCCCGCACTGCGTACGGGGTTATTCATAGGCTGTCCCGCTGGGACAAATCTGTAAGCTGCCGGATAATCAGTATTCTTTTGATCGCTTAGTCGGATCGGAAATATTTGGTTTGGGCATCTTTGCCAACGCACGGCAGCAATGGGAGCGAAGGCTATTTATTTCCAATTATTTCGCTTAAGTCTATTTTTATAAGGTTTTTGTCTTGAGTATCATATAAAGTATTACCTATCATAAACGCATTTGAGGTCGCATCAATTTCAGCAATTCGTTGCCCTTTGTCATTGACAATTAATGTCGTTTTGTTTTTTGCAATAAATTTGAAATCATTTCTTCTCTGATAATAAATACTTAAATCGCCATATTCTATTGTTTTTGAAATATTTAATTCATTGTCAATGGATAGCGTTTTGCCTTGACTTGTAAAAATAAATACTTTAGTGGAATCAGATTGTGGAAGATCCCTTAAATTTCCATTTTGATTTGTGATAAAGGCTTGATTTCCTACAAAATATTTTAATTCTCCGAAATTGTCTTTAGGAAAGTCTTTTTCTATAACCATACTCCCAGTTTTCATTGAATATTTTGCAATTCGGTTTTTAAATGCTAAAAATATTTCTCTGTTTTTTATTTTATAACTTAGAATTGGGTCGTTATTAGTGTTTGTGATTGATAAAAATATCTGTTTCCCTGATTGTCTATTAAAGGCAGCAAAAAACGGCTTGCCAAAATCTAATTGTTTTTCACCCATAAATGCCATTCCTTTATTAATCATAAATACTACGCTGTCATTCATTAATATTGAAGATTTGCTTGCTAAGTCATTTGGGAAAGGAGATTTCCATACTATTTCACCTGAAGATTTGTTGATTTTTACCAGTTGTTCCCTTGAGGCAGAATAGATATATAAACTGTCAGTTATCGTGTTTGATACCAGATCTCTTACCAAATTGTGCCCAGTGGACATTACAAAAGTGCCAGAAAGTAATCCGGCAGCAATTCCAAGAGCATTAGCCGTGACAGTGCCCGTATAATCCTTTTTTCCGGTAATAGTATTGTAATCCCAGCCTTTACCAGTTTTTATATTGATTGTATGTAATCCGGCAGCAATCACTAGTATAGTTGAATCATTTGTGTGGAATATATTATTCCAACCGTATTCCCTATTCAGATTCCTTTTCCAGAGCACATTTCCATTTTTCAAATCAATGCCTTCAAGTTCATTTGAATATCCAGTTGAACTTTTAGCCTTATATCCGATGCCAATATTATTAACAGGATCAACAAAATATATATTGTTCTTAACTTCCCAAATTCCCTCTCCTGTATTAACATCAAGACAATAACTTTTATTCGCAACGGTATAAAGAATAGTATTGCTAAATTGCTCCAACTTACTTGATTGGTAAGCAATCTTTTTGTCCCATACTACGTTTTGGCGTTTTACATCATATTGTACAATGTGTCCGGTATTGTTGAGCCATTTCCCATTCTTACTTACTCCTCTTAGCTGCACAGTTAGGAATCCGGTTGTAGTATCGAGATAAGTTTCATGAATTCTATCAGGAAACACATATTCATATCCTTTAATTACGGAACTGTCAACATATCTTTTTCCCAATATCTTCTCATTGCTCGATACCTGAATTTGATTCTTTTGGCTAAATCCGGTAAGCGTAATTAAAAGTAAAAATTTTACTATGATTTTCCTCATATTTGTTTAGCTAATCGATGTTTGTCTGTTTATGATGAGTTCTAATTTTACTATTTACGAACCAACGTTACAACATTAAGTTCACCTGCAAATGTAGTAAATTCTGTACATATTTTTTGAAAAAATAAAAAGGCCGATACAATGCAATGATTGTATCGGCCTTTGGTAGGTGTTCTAAACGGGTTAGCTTACAGCCATTTTACATAGTTCAGATCCTGACGGTGGGGCAGCTCTTCGTTTTTGGGGAAGAGTCGGAAACCGAGTTTGAAGGTTCCGGCCTTGGTGAGCCGGTAGCTGAGCTGGAACGTGAGGCGGTTGCCTTCCGTTTTTACCAGATTAAATTCTTCGGTATCCAAAATGTGTTCGGCGTTTTTGGCATCGCGGTAGGTCATCACCAGTTCGAGCCCCACGTTGCGGCAATCGGGCGTTTTGACGTCAATCACGGCGGTCATGTCGTATTCCGAATTAACGGTAGGCGACATGCGCAACTTCTCCGGCACCGATAGTTCTATCAGTTCAATGTTGTCCCACCCGGCAGCCATTTTCTCTTTCCATGCCACGAGGCTCTTTGCTTTTTGGTAGTGGTTGGCAATGAGCTGTTCGTGACGAGCACTTAGCTTGTTGTAGAAACGATCGATGTAATCGTCGAGCATCCGTTTGGTGGTGAAGCAGGGCGCAATTTGCGCAATCGAGTTTTTGATGTATTGAATCCACTCGGGCGAATACCCTTTGCTGTTTTTGGCAAAGTAGAGCGGTATAATCTCGTTTTCCAACGTGGAGTAGATCGTGGCGGCATCCAACTGGTTCTGATAGTCCTGATTTTCGTAGGTCTGTTTCTCCGTGAGCGCCCAGCCGGCACCTTTTTTGTAGCCTTCGAGCCACCAGCCGTCGAGTACCGAGAAGTTGAGCACGCCGTTCATCTCGGCCTTTTGTCCCGAAGTTCCCGAGGCTTCCAACGGGCGGGTCGGCGTGTTGAGCCAGATGTCGACACCCGAAATCAGCCGTTTGGCCAACCGCATGTCGTAGTTTTCGAGGAAGATGATTTTTCCCTGAAACTCGGGCATACGCGAAATTTCGACAATGTGCTTGATGAGGCCTTGTCCGGCACCGTCGGCAGGGTGCGCTTTCCCGGTGTACAGGAACTGAACCGGATAGTGCGGATTGTTGACGATCTTGGCCAGCCGGTCGAGGTCGGTAAAGAGCAACTGTGCCCGTTTGTAGGTAGCAAAACGACGCCCGAAACCGATAATCAGCGCGTTCGGGTTGATCTTTTCGAGAATGGAGACAATCAGTGAGGGATCGCCCTGATTCTTAAGCCACGTCTCCGTAAATTGATCTTTGATGTGGCTGATTAATTTGTTTTTCAGCGCGGTGCGGGTTCTCCAAATCTCTTCGTCGTTGACATTGTAAATCTTGTTCCAAATTTTGAGGTTGGACTGATCTTTGCGGAACTCTTCGCCGAAAGCTTTGTCGTAGAGGCGTTGCCATTCGGAGGCCGTCCATGTAGAGAAGTGAACGCCATTGGTTACATAGCTCACGTGTAGCTCTTCGGGCAGGTATCCCTTCCATATATTCTGGAACATATCCTGCGAAACCTGTCCGTGCAGCCAGCTCACTCCGTTCACCTCCTGGCAGGTGTTGCAGGCAAAGGTGCTCATGCTGAATTTTTCGTTGCCATCGCCCGGATGCTCGCGACCCAGATCGATGAATTCGTACCAGCTGATGCCCAATCTACCGGGGAACTCGCCCATGTATTTTCCGAATAGACCTTCGTCGAAGCTGTCGTGTCCGGCCGGTACGGGTGTGTGAACGGTATAGAGGGATGAGGAGCGCACCACTTCCATGGCTTGGTTGAATGTCAGGTTCTCTTTCTGAATCAGATCGACCAATCGTTGCGCGTTGATAAGCGCCGCGTGCCCTTCGTTGCAGTGGTAAACCTGCTTTTGGATTCCCAGCTTGTTCAGCGTCAGGATGCCGCCGATGCCGAGCAGGTATTCCTGTTTCAAGCGGTTTTCCCAGTCGCCACCGTAGAGTTGGTAGGTGATGGGGCGGTCGTATTCGCTGTTGCGGTCGTTGTCGGTATCGAGCAGGTAGAGCGCAATGCGGCCAACCGATACCTTCCAGAGGTTTGCGTAAATGATACGTCCCGGGTAGGGAATTTCAATCTGAAGCTGCGTGCCATGTTCGTCTTTTACCGGTTCGATGGGCAGTAGTCCGAAATTTTGTGGCTCGTACATGGCCAATTGTTGTCCATCCATCGACAAGCTCTGGTTGAAATAACCGTAGCGGTAGAGGAAGCCGACGGCAGTCATGTCGACGCAGCAGTCGCTGGCTTCTTTGAGGTAGTCTCCGGCCAGAATTCCCAAACCACCCGAGTAGATTTTCAGAATATTCGTCAAACCATATTCCATGCTGAAATAGGCAACGGACGGTTTCTGTTTGTCGTAGGGGGTGTTGATGTATTCTTTGTAGGAGGCATAGACGGCATCGAGGCGCTGGATAAACTCCTGATCGTTTTCTATCTCTTCCAGCTTTTCGTAACTCAGTCGTTCCAATAGTACAATCGGGTTTCCTTCGCATTCGTTCCATAACTTGGGATCGATGCTGGCGAACATTTCGGTTGCTTCAAAGTTCCATACCCACCACAAATTGCGCGATATTTCAAGTAATTTGTGCAATTTTTCCGGAACATGAGAGGTTACGGTAATTTCGTTCCAGTTAGGATTGTTTACTTTTGATGATTGTAGTTTCATATGTAAATAATTTGTTTTTTTATGGTCACATGGGCTTGAGCTTGCAAGATTGGCGAAGCGGTTCTTTTTTAAGCCTCATAATGTGTGCTTCCGGTAATGATTGAAGGTGACCTGACAAATTGTAGAGCCTGTTGTTTGGCGCCCTGTGTCAACAAAAAGTGTACTCGTTATCGGATATCTTCCGGTAAATGTAGTTATTTTTTCTTGCTTAAAGCTATTGTGTACGCTTTGTCGTAATATTCGATAAAGTGTTCCCACAATGCCATTTCGGCAATTTTACGTGCCTTGTGTCGTGTTGCCTGAGTATTAGAAGGTGTGAGCGAAGTGAATTGTTCGATTTGTTGTACCAATTGCCGAACCACTTCGTTGTAGTTTGAGTCGTTGCGGGGAATAACGGCTACTCCCTGATCGATGTTTTGCTGGTTGTAATTAACCCATTGCCCGAACCCGGAAAGGCTGGTGGTGACGGTTGGTACCGAAAAAGCAGCGCTTTCGAGTGGTGTGTATCCCCACGGTTCATAGTACGACGGAAATACCGTCAGGTCAATGCCGATCAGCAGGTCGTAGTAATTTTTATTAAAGATGCCGTCGTCGCCCTTCAGGTAAGAGGGCACAAAGATGATTTTAACCTTTGTCTCCTTCGCATTGGTCAGATGCGACCAGCTTATTGACGACAAAATCGGGTCGTGCCACGGTTCGACCAACTGATGTGTGACAAACGGATTGCCGTGGGGCGTGTCCGTCTCTCCATTGAGATGTTTCTGCAAATCTTCGCGGGGCCCCGAAATATAAGCGGGAACCATTAAAAAGGCAACTACCGTACGTGATAACGATTGCGAAACTTCTAAAGACTTTAACGACTCGATAAACACATCGAGCCCTTTATTCAGAAATTCATACCGTCCTCCCGTTGCTACGAAAACGGCATCCTCGGGCAGTTCGTACGTGAGCAGGCATTCGGCCACCTCTTTCAGTCGCTGGCGAGCCTCTTTTCTTTTGGTGCCGAACAGCTTGGCATTCGGAATGAAATCATCTTCAAAACCGTTGGGTGTGACCACATCGGGTGTTTTGCAGAGCAGTTGCGTACATTCGCGTGCCGTTATATCGCTGACGGTGGTAAAGCAATCGGCAAAATGAGCTGCCTGTTTCTCTACCGAGTGTTTGGCCTGAATATTCAGTTCGGCAGCCATCTGATCGCCGTCGTAACCGGGAAGACAGTCATACAGTGGTTTGTGATTACCGGCGATGGATCTGCCGATGGAGGTGGCATGCGTAGTGAAAATAGTAGCAATTTCGGGCGTATATCGTTTGAGGAAAAATAGTCCGAACGCGGTCATCCATTCGTTGAAATGGGCAACTACTTTTTCATGGTTTAGTTTGTAATAGCGGTAATAGCTGTCAATAACAATTCCAACGGCGTACCCGAACATGGCAGAGTCGTGATAGTCGCCATACGCATGAAGCGAATTTACTCCGTACCATTCCCAAATTTGCCGGTAGAGGTTGTTCCGTTGCAGGTGTAACGTCGAAAAATCGATCAGCAAAGCCACCGGTTGACCCGGGATATTCCAGCGTCCGGAACGGATTTTGATTCCGTTATATTTTTTCAGATCCTCTTTCCATTCGAAAAATAGTTTCGGTTCTTCCACAAAATCGGGATGAGCGTCTGCTCCCAATTCGGGACCGAGAAAGATCAGCCGATCTTTCAGCCTTTGCTGTAAAACCGAAGCTCTTGTCGATAAAACCGTATAGATTCCACCCACCTTATTGCACACCTCCCAACTGGTTTCGAAAATATAGTCGGGGGTTATGTAATTGTTATTCATCAAATTATGCGTAATTTAGCTACAAAGATAGGTCTTTTTTTTAAATCGTCCAATTGAAACGACCAAGTTAACGCTCAATTAGCTGCAAACGATTGTTTTGGTAAAACAAATGTAAGCTATTTTAGTGATATGGCTGGCTATATGTTACAATTTAAGGTAAAACGATTGCAATAGCCGCACAAACTCTTCGCTGTATTGATGCCGTACGCCCGTCTCGATGGTGAGGGTTACGCTTTCCATCGGTTCAGGAGATGATTTTAGCGTGAGCAAAAGGCGCTTGGGAGCTCCAGATGGGGTGGGGTGGACGAAGGTTTTGCGCACACAAAACAGGTGGTAGCTTTCGACTTTTTCCAACAGATTATTCCCTTCGGCGATGGGTAGAATGAGGTGAATGGATCCGGCAGGGGAGAGTAGTTTGGAGCAATGGACAAGAAGTGATTCCGGTGTAAGGTGTGCCGAGTGCCGGGCAAGGGTGCGTTTCTTGTCGGGCGAATGCAATGACTGGTGAAAATAGGGAGGATTGGAGACGATGACATCGAACATGGCATCGGTTGAACCAGCAAAATCCTCCAGAGAGATAGGCTCTGCCGTCAGCCGGTTGACCCACGGAGAGCGGTCGAAATTCTCCCTCGCCTGAATGATCGCCGACTCGTCAATATCTATGGCGGTAATTGCAGCGGTCAGGTTTCTCTGTGCGGCCATCAACGCAATGAGCCCGCTTCCCGTGCCCACATCCAGAATGGATCGGGCCTGCTCCATGTCAGCCCAAGCTCCCAGTAAAACCCCGTCGGTACCCACTTTCATGGCGCATTTGTCGTGCCATACGGTAAACTGTTTGAACTGAAACCAGGGATTGGGCATATATATCGGAAGGTGAAAATGTATGATGGAGAGGAGGCGCGAAGAACGCTGCTCAAATCGGAATGAAAAAGTACACCGATAAGAAATTGCAATGATTGCTTTACTTACCGGTGTAGTAGTGGGTTTGTCAGAACGAGACGGCGGCTCCGATTTGCCAGTTCAGGCCAAGCGAATTGTAACCGTACCACGTTTGGTATTTGGTGCCGAATACGTTGTTCAGGCGGACAAATGCCGTCAACCAGTCGCTGTAGGAGTAGGATGCTCCAAGACTCAGGTCGTTTGTGTTTTTCATTTTTATCGGATCCGAACCAACCATATATGCATATTTGCCTCCGGCAAAATAGTAGTTGGCATTGACAAAAACATTCCGGGTGATCTTTGCTTCTCCTCCGAATTCTATTTCGGTTGATGGTTTCATCCAGGCCTTCGTCAGTGTTTTAGTGTCCCAACTGTTGTAGCGGGCATTCAGATGCGCAAAGATTTTATCTTTCCAGTTATAGCCAATATTCAATTTAGCAGTCACCACCTTCGCTTTATCATAGAGGGTGGTAAAGGTTGGCTTCATTATTCCAGGATAGTTGTATAGGTAGTCGAGATTAGCTACCATTACGTAATAGATATACATCGGTTCGTACTGGTTTGCATAGAAATATTGTTTGTCGTACGATGTATAAGCAACAGAACCGTCCAGTAGAAGACCGGCGGTAGGAGAGAATTTGATGCCGCCAAAAACTTTGACAGGGGCATACGAGTCATCCACGCGCAAAGTGGGGTCGATATACGGATTCTCGTCGGTGATTTTTTGCATCGAGTTAACATTGTACTCTCCGGTGATTCCGGCATAGATATTTACGGTTTTTGTCAGGTCGATCTGTGCGGCGACATCGGGCATCAGGTGTGTTGATTTGTCTTTGCCGTTGATGGAGAAATAGTCCTTCAGTCCCAGGCGTACACTCCATTGTTCTCCTTTTAAATCGAAATAGGGATTTACGCCAACGATGGCATGGTTCGGGTAAAGTTGTTGCCCGTTATATTTGCTGTAAAAAAGGTTGTAATCGTCGATGTTGAGCCCCAAACGGTGTTCGCCGACCGGCAGCTCGACATTGCCTGTGATGTGAATTTTCTGTTCGCCAAGTCCTGTGCCCGGGGTGAAATTATTGTATTCCACATTCGCTTTATAAGCAACGGCTTCGGCATCGCCTTTTGATTTAACTCCGGCTTTCAGTCCGAAATTGATGAAATTGTTGGTGGAGTCTTTGTAGTTTGCACTAAACGTATTGAAATATGAGCCAGTTACTCCGTAATAGTTAAAACCGTTGCGTTTGAAATAGGCTCCGATATTCAGATCGAACGCATCGAGGCGTTTTAGGTAATTCAGGCCGAAGTTAGTGATCCACTGGCGTTGCGTGTCGCCAAATAGTCCGTGGATATGCGTGTCGAAGGTGAGTCGTTGCGAAGCATCATCCACAATCGGGTAGTACAGATCGCCCAACGCGGTACCGTAGAGGCCGAATCCAAGAATGGCATATCCCTTTTTATAACTGTTCTGTTGCAAATGGATGGCAGCAGCTGGCCATTTGTTAACCTCGTAATCGGGTTTGAGCAGCGGAACCTGCTCCGAATAGCTTACTTCGCTTTTCTTAATTTCGGGTTCTGTAATGATGGGGTTTATTTCCAGCTTTTCAACGTTTTTAATGGAGGGCGTGTAGTCGCGTTCGATCACAACACTTCGTCGGGCAATGGTGTCGTTTTTATGGCTTTGCGCTGAAACAATTTGACATCCGGCCACGAAGGCAGTGAGGATTAGACATGCTGATTTCTTCATCGTTTCGGAAATTTTATGTGGTTCGTGAACGGTTCTTATTTTGGTTTTGCTGCATTTTCAATCGCTTGCAGCTTTTTCTGTACGATCGACAATATGTCGTCCTGTTGGTGGTAGTTGTCCTGAAGGGTCAACAGGTACTGTTTGGCCTGGAAGCTGTCGCCCCGTTTGACGTAAATATCCGACAGCAGGATAAAGCTCTTTGCCAGCCAATACTGATAGGGCGTGTTGAGACTAATGAAGTTCATAATCTCAGCTTCCGACTTCTTGAGATCCTGTTTTTGGAAATAGTAGTTGGCCAATTCGTACTTGGCTTCCGCTCCAAAGACCGTACGCACATTCTTGGACAACGAGCTCAGGTCGTTGAATGCGCTGTCCTGCTTGTTTTGTGCCAGATATGCTTTGACCCGGTAAAAGCGGGCTTCCACAACCATATCGGCAGGAGATAGACTGTTGCTGATGATTTGATTGGCGCTTTTTACCGTCGTCGGATAGTCGTTGGTAAGGTGGCTGCAGCGCAATACTCCCAGACTGGCTGCTTCATGATATTCTTTGTTGGAGGTGGCTGCTTCCAGTGTTTTGAAAAATCCGAGCGATGCGGCATAATCTTGTTTGTCGTAGGTGATGGAGGCGCATTGAGCCAATGCCTGTTCCATATAAGGATTGCCTTCTATTTGGGTCAATTTGCGGTAATTTTCTAACGCTTCGTCGGTTTTCTTTTGTTGCATGTAACTATCGGCCAGATAGTAGGTCGCTTTGATGCAATAGTTGCCTTGCGGACAATATTTGACCAGATAGTCGGCAAATAGCGTGGCAGCTTCAGGTAGTTTCCCGTTCAGGTACACTTTTTCGGCAGTGGTGTATACCAGCGAATCTTCCATGACGGTGGTCAGGTCGGTGCTTTTGCCCAACGAACGGCGGTAGGTGACATACCCGGCCGCATCCGATTGGTCGACGTAGAGGTTCTCGATGTTCTCCATGGCCACTTTAGCCTCCGAACTACCCGGATAGTTCGATACTACTTTTTTGTATTCGGACAGAGCATCTGTCTTTTTGTTGGTGTTGGTGTATGCCAATCCAATTTCGAGCGCAGCCTTGCGGGTTAGCTCGCTGTTCGGGAATTTCTTGATCAACGTGTTGTATGTCTCGATGGCTTTGTCGTATTGTTCGATGATGATGTACGACCGTCCGGTTTCGTAATAAGCATTTGCGATGTAATCGGATGTCGGGAAGTTTTCGATCATCTTGCTCAATTCGGTGATCTTACCCCGGTAGTTTTTCTGCAGTCCGTAGATAAAAGCGATCTGATATTCGGCATAATCGCTTCCGGCTTTGCCTTTTGCCACAACCTGAGCGTAATATTTGTGGGCATTGATAAAGTCGCGGGTCATGTAGTAGCAATCGCCGATACGGATAAGGGCGTCGATGTACGCGGGAGATAAGGCTTCGTGCTCTCCACCGGCAAAACGCATGAACGAGAGCAGACTCTGTTTGTATTCGTGCGACAGAAATTTGCAATAAGCCAATGCATAGTACGATAAGTGAAAATTGACATCTCTCGAGCTACGCGGATCGTCCTGATAGGTGTTGAAGTCTTTTTCGGCAAGGGCATATTGTCCGGTGCGATAATAGCTTTCGCCCCTCCAGTAGTATAGTTGAACCAGCGACGGATGTCCTGAGGTGACGGCCAATGCTTTCGTTAGGTTCGAGATAGCTCCCGAATAGTTCTTTTTGTCGAATAGTTCTACTCCCAAATGAAACAGAATATTCTCTTTGGCAGCAACCACTTGCGCGTTGTTTGTTTTTAGTTTGTTGATCGCGTTCAGCGCAGCCGTGTAGTCTTTCGACTGGATCAGTGCAGTCGCCAGTCGGCTGTTGATTTCGTCGGCGTATTTTGAATCGGGGAACGAGAGCAAGAAGTTGTCGAATGCTTTTACTGACTCTCCGAACTGAGCATTCGATTCGTAAGTCGAGAGGGCATAATTGTACAACGCCTCTTCCTGTACTTTTTTGTCGAACGTGAGTTTGCCGGCATTGGCATACGCCATTTGCGCTTTCAACCGGTCGTTGGTTTTGGTGTAGGCATTCCCAAGCGCCAGATAGGCGTTTTGTCCCAGCGCATCAGTCTCGCCAGCCACTTTAGTCAACGGGACTACAGCCTGATCGTACGCTCCGGACTGAATGCAGGAGACTCCCCACATGTAAAAAGAGGCGCGCGAAAGCTGTTTGTCTGTCTTGTAGGCTTTTGCAAAGTCGTTGGTCGCCAGTTTGTAATCCTGATCGCGGTAGGCACATTCGCCCATGATGCGGTATACCTCTCCGTTCTTCGGATTGTTCGGGTTGATCTCCAGGATGGTTTTCCCGTACGATTTTACCTTGTCGTACTCTTTTTGCTTGGCATAAATCTGGATGATGTAATAGGGAGCCAATGGTGAAAATTCCGGTTGGTTCTGAATTGTTTCAAAATAGGGAAGGGCCGTGTCGTAGTTACCCAGAGCATACTCGCAATAACCGTAATAATAGTTGGCCGTCTTGTCATACTTGTCTACGCCGATTAACGGTTTGAATTGATCTCTGGCTTTTGCAAAGTCGTTGGTTGCCGTGTAGCAATAGCCCAACGCAAAATGGTAGAGATTTTCGTCGGAGCTATTGAGCTTTTTGAGATCGACTTTATCCAACTCTTTGATGGCTGGAGCATATTGTTTGTGCTCAAACAACAAAATGCCAAGGCGGAACTTTACATTGTCGAGCATCGGGGTGCCGGGATATTTCTCCAGATGAGTCTTAAGCAAATCGACTGCATTCTCCTGCCGTAATTCATACGCATCGGCAGCAAGCAGGTATTCCGCTTCCTGAATTTTGCTTTTATCTAATGGGTCGGTTGATTGCAGGTAGGTTTGCAAACTGTGCTCCGAGGCAGAAAATTGTTGTTGCAGGTATTGCTCTTTGCCCTCCTGGAAGGCGCGTGCAGGATTGCTGTACGTGTATGTCTGTTGAGCCTGAAGGCTCAGTAGGGATAAAAACCCTACACATAGCAAGGTGATTTTCTTCATGGGAAATAATTATTATCAAGCAAAAATAGGCATTTTTGACGGTTCGATCCCTGCCGTCAGTATTAAAAGATGTCAAGCTGGCGGGGACAACACGGAGAACTTGACATGCAAAATAAACGCACATGGGTGGTAGATATTGCCATTGCGACGTTTAAAAACGAAAAAGCTGCCGTTGAGAGGCAGCTTTTCGAGTCGTTTGGATAGCACTTATTTTCTGATACCCAATTCTTTGATGATGCTACGGTAGCGTTCAATTTCTCTGCTCTTCAAATAGTCGAGCAAACGACGACGTTTTCCTACCAACATAACCAAAGCTCTTTCAGTGCTATAATCTTTTGCGTTGATCTTCAAGTGTTCGGTCAACGAGCTGATACGGTATGAAAATAATGCTATCTGAGCTTCAGGAGACCCAGTGTCAGTATTCGACTTTCCGTATTTGCCAAAGATTTCTTGTTTTTTTTCTGCTGTTAAATAAGACATGAATGTATATATTTGAAAATTTGACGGGGCAAAGTTACGATTTTGTTTTTGGTTCTGCAACAAATTCTGAAATTCTTTTCTTTGAATTTCAAGGGCTTGATTATTGTCGGATACGATCGAGTTTGCTGATGTCGAAGCCTGCTTTGGTGGCGATATCGGTGAGCCGTTTATAGGTCGCTGCATCCATTGTTTTGGTGCGCGATAATATCCACAGGTATTTTCGCGACGGATCGCCGATCAAAGCATGTTGATAATTGGTGTCAAGATCAATGATCCAGTAGTTGCCGGTAAATGGCCAGAAAAACGTGACTTTCAGTTGTGCCGGTTTCGATGGGTCGGGTATCCAGGCTACCCCTTTGGCCGTTTTGATCACCTCGGGGTCGGTGCCTTTGCACCCCTGATTTAAAACCGTGATTTTGCCATCGCTACGCAGGGTGTAAGTGGCCGAAACTTTTTCCAGCCCCCTCTCAAAACGATGGGTAATGCGAGCAATCTCATACCATGTTCCGCTATACCGTTTTACATCAAGTTGCTCTATTGTATGCAACGGCGCTGCTGATCGACATCCGAAAAGTGTCATAAGGCAAAATAGTAAAAGATAAGTAATAGGTTTCATCTGTGTTAGTTGTTTTTGAATGAATGCAATTTTCGCAATCCTAGTTATTTTATTCGTCTGGCTTAATTTGTTCTTTGCCTGCGGTAGGCCTTGCTTTTTGACGCAAAAAGTAAGCAAAAACATTGACGGAAAGAACTCGTTCGTTCGGCCATAAAACATTTTCTCATTACCAAACGTCAGTAACTGGCCTACTCACTCAAACAGCTTTCCGTCGGTTTGGTATTTTTGTTTATCCTCCGGCTCTGGTTGCTCTAATGATTGCACTCGTTTGACTTTTCTTTGCTATGACTTTTTTTGGTCATTTTTACTTACTAACCCCTGCTAACCTCCCCGACCTCCCCCGGCCTTCGGGCACCCTTTCCCAAGTGAGAGGGAAAGCGGAAAGACTGACCTTTGGGAGGAATTGGATTGCAAAATGAGAAAATTTCATTTATTTTACAACACCAAAGCCCCCATATTGGGGGTTGGGGGTCGAAAAATAAAAAGTCAAGATGACTTCATTATAAAATAACCCTGTTCTATCTTTTGTTTGCTTTTTGTGTCAAGACAAAAAGCAAAAAGGGAACAAGGGGCTTAGAACCAGACGAAATTAACGGTATTATACATGCAGGCAATCACTTTCTATGAATTAACCGACACAAATATACAACTTACTTACCCAATTCGATGCAACCCATGATAAACGAACCGGTAGCTTTTCCGTCGTTGTCGCGGATTTTTTCGTGAATGTAGTATTCGTAACTTCCATCACGATAAGGATTCCCTCCTAATCCGGCCACAGCGCAGCATTGCGTTAGCGAGAGTGTTCCGTCGGCATTGGTTTTGATCAGCCTGCGGGTGATTCCGTCGAAAGCTTTCAGGGCGATAGCCTTGTATTTAGGGGCAATATAACCTTTGTTGACCGCTTTGGCAATGGCATACATGTACATGCTCGAGGCCGACGCTTCGGCATAATTGCCTTCGCGTTTGGGCTGATCGACCACCTGATGCCAGAGTCCGTCCTTGTCCTGATACTTGGGTAGCGTGTCAGCCAACCCTTTGGCAATGGCAATGAGCTGTGCCCGTTTGGGGTGATTCTTAGGTACGAAATCGAGAATGTCGATTACCGCCATGTAGAACCAGCCGATGCTACGCCCCCAGAAGTTGGGCGAGTGGCCGGTAGTTTTATCGGCCCATCGCTGCTGGCGTTTCTCGTCGTAAGCATGGTAATAAAGTCCGGTTTTGGAGTCGTACGTGCGTTTGGCTCCGATCAGAATCTGGTTGATAGCATCGTCGAGCAGCTCCGGTTCTTTGAACGTGACGGCATATTCGGCCAAAAACGGATCGCCCATGTAGAGGCCGTCGAGCCAGATCTGGTGTTGATAGACTTTTTTATGGAAGAAGATGCCCTCGCTGGTACGGGGGTGGGTTTTCATCTGTCCGCGCAGCGAGTCGAGTGCAACTTTGAATTTTGGTAGCTTGGTCTCCTTCCACATTGCCATCAATGTTTTGCCCGAATTGATAAAGTCGATGTTGTAGGTTTTCGGTTCGTAGAGATGGATTTTGCCCTGTGCATTCACAATTGTGTCGAGCCATTGGTACACATAATTGTAGTATTTCTTGTCGCCGGTGGCTTTCCATAGTTTGTAGAAGGCCAACGTGCCAAGACCTTGCGTATAGCCGAAATAGAGTCGGGTGCCATAATCTAGTTGCCAGGCTTGCGGGAAGCGTTTCATTTCCGAGTCGGCAAAGCGTACCGACCATTTTTGCGACCAGCCGACCTGAATCGTAAATAGAAAGGCACATGTCAGTAATAGTAATTTCTTCATTGTTGTAAATAGGAGGGTCTTGCGTGATTTGTTCTGCAAAAATAGCTGTTTTTTCGTTTGGTCGAAATTCAGGAATAATGCGAGCTGATTATTCGGGTTCGAATTATATCGGCAATTTCCCCTATTTTTGTAATTCGTATACTGCAATAGAAACCCATCTCGCCAAAAATGCTTTCACAACACGCTCACCGTCCCTGGTTCAACTATTTTCTCCTTTTTTTCGGTGTGCTTTGCATTTCGTGGTCGGCCATTTTTGTAAAACTGGCCGGAATCAGCGGTTTCGGTTCTGCATTTTACCGCATGGCTTTCGGCCTGGTGGCTATTTTTCCGATCTGGTTACGTTTCAGGAAGCCAATCGCTGATTGGCACGGCGTAAAAATAGCATTGCTTTGCGGGATTTTCTTCGCCTGCGATATTGCCCTGTGGAATACCTCTATCATGCTCACCAAAGCTTCAATCTCCACCCTGTTGGGTAATATGGCTCCGGTCTGGGTCGGTTTGGGAGCTGTGTTTATTCTAAAAGAACGGCCGGGACGCATATTCTGGACGGGTACTGCCATCACATTAGTCGGCGTGGCGATTGTTGTGGGGTTAGATAAACTTTCGGCAACGGATTTTTCGTTCGGCAATTTCCTCTCCATTGCGGCCAGCATGTTTTACGGAGCCTATCTGCTCATTACCCGCAAAGGACGTAATACGCTCGATACTTTCTCGTTTACGATGCTTTCGATGGTTTCTAGTACGGTTGCTCTCGGCTTGTTGTGCCTGTTTACTAAGGTACCCATGTGGGGCTTTTCGGCTCCGACGTGGTGGTCGTTAGCGGCATTGGGTATTGTGCCGCAAATGCTCGGTTGGCTGGCCATCAACTTTGCGCTGGCTTATATTAAACCAACCGTAGCTTCCGTTACACTGCTCAGTCAGTCGATTCTGACGGCTATTTTTTCCATCCCGGTGCTGGGTGAATTTATGTCGGTCAGGGAGATGGTTGGCGCGTTAATTGCCCTGATAGGTATTTATTTGGTCAATACGAAGAGGTGAAAATAGACACGGAAGACACTGAATAGACAAATAACTCCGTTGCATCTGTGTCTTCCGTGTGCTAGGCTTTACTCAATTTTAGAGTAGAGTTTCATAAACTGCACCCGTTCGAAAGCTGCCGGATTGTCGATGTTTTTCTGACTGAACATTCCCTTAAATTGGCCGATGGTCTCGAAGTCGTGGATCTCCATCCATGTCTTGATGCCTTTCAACATGCCTGGAATCACTTCGGTGCCTTGTTTGTAGAGTGCCGAAGCAATTTGAATGGCTGAGGCTCCTGCCAATATCTGCTTAATTACCACGTCGTAGCTATGAATACCTGTGGAGGCGCAAATATCGCATTTGACCATGCCCGACAGAATAGCAACCCAACGCAGAGTGTGCAGGTAATCGTCGAAGGTGGTGTAGACTTGTCCTGTAGAGATTTCCAGTTCGCGGATATCGATGTCGGGATGATAGGGGCGGTTGAACAATACAAGACCCGCAGCGCCCGATTCACTTAGTTTGGTAATGGTGTGCACCACGCTCGAAAAATAGTAACCGATTTTGAGCGAGAAAGGAATCGTGATCTGCTTTTTTATCTGTTCTGCCACATCGAAATAGACCTGTTCGTTTTCGGCTCCGCTACGGTTGATGTCCGACGGAAGTACGTAGATGTTCAATTCGATAGCATCGGCGCCTGCCTCCTCAATGCGTTTGGCAAAGTAGCTCCAGTCGTATTGCGATACACAATGGATACTGGCAATAACTGGAATAGTTAGATTTTGTTTGGCTTTGGAAACAAAAGCGAGGTATCGCTCTAATGTGTGTTCTTTGGCAAAGCTGTTGATATACGCCTCTGCCTCTTCGTAAGCGTAGGGGTGTTGTTGTGCCACTTCGTCAAACGTTTTTTTCCATTCACGGGCTTTTTCGTGATCCGATTGCAGAAAACTGGCCGACTCGTGGCGGATTTGTTCTTCAAATATCGACTTGAGCACAACAGCCCCGGCTCCGGCTTCTTCGAGTTCTTTCAGGTATTCCACACTGTTCATTAATCCGGAACTGCCCGCAATAATCGGATTGCGCAGCTGCAATCCCATATAAGTGGTCGATAGGTCTGTCATAATTTATAGCTTTAAGGGTTTTGATAATCACAAACATACATACATTTTCAGTAAAATCAAACAGCTGTCTGAAAATTTTGATTGCCGGGAATGAGAATCGACTATATTACTGGCAAAAAGGATCGATGTTGTTGATCTTATCTTTGCTTGTTTCATCAAAAAACAATCGTTACATTTGCAGAAGTATAATCAAAGCCCTTGTTTTAGCGATAAAATGCTATCAGAAAGCTTTGTCTGGGTGTTGATTTGTAACCTGAATATATATCCTCATGCTCAATTATATCTGGATCGGATTTTTTCTCCTCGCGTTTCTTGTAGCAACTCTTCAGTTTATTTTTACCGGCGATTTTGCCATTTTTGAGAAAGTGGTTAAGTCGACATTCGAAATGGCCAAGTTTTCGGTGATGGATATTGCGCTGCCGTTGGCCGGTGTAATGACCTTGTGGCTGGGGCTGATGAATATCGGAGAGAAAGCGGGTGCCATCCGTTTTGTGTCGCGCATTGTGGGTCCGTTCTTTTCCAAACTCTATCCCGAAATTCCGAAAGGCCATCCCGCCAGCGGTCAGTTGGTGATGAATTACTCGGCAAATATGCTGGGGCTCGATAATGCAGCTACGCCTATCGGACTGAAAGCCATGCAAAGTTTGCAGGAGCTAAACCCCAATAAAGATACCGCCTCGAACGCACAGATCATGTTTCTGGCACTGAATACGGCCGGTCTGACACTGTTGCCGATCAGCATTATTGCCCAGCGGGCCATTTTGGGTGCGGTCAATCCGGCCGATGTGTTGATTCCGGTACTGATTGCAACGTATGTTTCGACCCTTACTGCAATTTTGTATGTGGGTATTCGTCAACGCCTCAACCTACTCAACCGTACGGTGATTGGATGGTTGGGTGCCATCACGTTTATTATCGGACTCATCGTGTTCGGTTTTTCGCGTTTGGACAGTCAGCAAATGTCGGTGGCATCGAGCGTGACCGGAAATTCGTTGCTGATTCTTATTATTTCAACGTTTCTTATCGGAGGTCTGGTTCGCAAAGTCAATGTCTATGAGGCTTTCGTGGAGGGAGCCAAGCAGGGGTTTGAAACTGCTGTTAAAACCATTCCCTATCTGGTCGGTATGTTGGTAGCTATCGGAGCCTTCCGGGCTTCGGGCGCCATGGATATGATCATTAATGGTATTGCCAGTCTGTTTCATCTGATGGGCTTGAATACCGATTTTGTGGCTGCATTGCCCAATGCTTTTATGAAACCGTTGAGCGGTAGTGGAGCCAAAGCGTTGATGGTGGAAACCATGAAAACCTACGGACCGGACTCGTTTGCAGGTCATCTCTCCTGTATTTTTCAGGGTGCTGCCGATACTACTTTTTATATTGTTGCCCTTTATTTTGGTTCGGTGGGTATAACCAAAACACGCTATGCCATTTCGGCGGGACTCATTGCCGATCTGGCCGGGGCAATTGCTGCAATTATTGTTGCTTACCTCTTTTTTGCATAAAATCACTTTTCAGGTTCGTACCTTTGTTCCCGTCTTAATACCAAAAGTATGAAAGCCAAAGTTTTGTTGCTGTTGCTTTTTGTGAGCGTATTCGTTTTTGCTCAAAAAAAGCATGTGTGCATCTCTATCGACGATCTGCCGGTGGTCGATTACGGTCCGTACGATACGGTTGTTCAACAACGGATCATGGATAATCTGATTGTGTCGCTGAAGAAAAACAAGGTGCCCGCCATCGGTTTTGTTAACGAGAATAAGCTCTACAACTATGTAAACAAACCCATGTCGTTTCAGATTCACCTGCTCGAGAAGTGGCTCGGCAGTGGTTTGATGCTCGGCAATCATACCTTTTCGCATCCCGACTACAACACGGAATCCTTTAAATCCTACACCCAGGATATTCTTAAGGGGGAGCTGATCACGAAAGGATTGCTCCGTAAATATGGGCAAAAGAAGAAATATTTTCGCCACCCCTATTTGCATGTAGGCACAACCAAAGCCCGTGCCGATTCGTTGTCCAACTTTCTGAAGGCACACGATTATGTCACGGCTCCTATCACCATCAATAGCGAAGATTATGCGTTTGCGTATGCTTACTACAAAGCAAAACAGAAGAAAGATGCCGCTCTGGTGAAGCGGATAGTGGCCGATTATCTGGTTTACATCGATCGGGATATCAAACATTTTGAGAAAGAGTCGATCGGATTGTTGGGTAGGCCGATGAGTCAGGTGGTGTTGCTTCATGCCAGTATGCTGAACTCGGAGTACATGAACGACATTATTGCCATCTTTAGAAAGAACGGATACGATTTTCAGCCGATCGATAAGGTGTTGAAAGATCCGGCATATAAACTTCCGGTAACGGTTTACGGTACTTTTGGTAGCTCGTGGCTTGATCGCTGGGCGCTTTCGCTCAACAAGCGGGGTGATTTTTTGATGGGAACCCCCGAACCGCCGGAATATGTGAGAAAGATGCTGAACGAATAGAAAAACACCGGCATACAGGGTCGGTGGTATTGTTTCATTTAATTAATAACACATGAAGAAAATGCAGAGAGAAAGGTGTTTGCCCTGTTTCCGACGATGGGCACGAACCTCTTACGCAGTGTTCAATAGTTTGAACGTTACGGTAAAAATTGGTGTGTTGGGTGCAGCTATGCTCACAACGGCCAGCCAAAAGTCGGTGGCTCAGGAGAACGGAAAAGCGGCTTCCGATCCGGTATTTCAGTTGGAAGAGGTACAAATCAACAGTGATTTGCCACCGACAACCCAACAGTTGGTAAAAGTAGTTGCAGTGCTTACCCGAAAGGAGATTGAGCAGGCGGCGGTACAAAACGTTCAGGGTCTGCTACGCTACGTACAAGGTGTTGACCTTCGTACTCGCGGAACCGAAAATGTGCAGGCCGATATTACTCTTCGCGGCGGAACTTTCGATCAAACCGCCATACTCCTCAACGGTGTAAACTTCACCGATCCTCAAACGGGACACTTCAATTTAGACATCCCTTTAGATCTCAATTTGGTAGAGCGTATAGAAATTCTCTACGGTCCGGGTGCCTGGACGGCGGGAGCTATCGCTTTCAGCGGTGCTATCAACATTGTTACCAAACAAATAATCCATAACGGATTTAATGCGCAAATATCCGGCGGCGACTTCGGTTATTGGCAGGGAAGCACTTCGGGCTACCTCAATTCGGGTCCATGGCGCATCACGGCAGCCGTCAACGGCACACGCAGCGACGGTTTTGCTCACGATTCTGACTTTAAGATTTTCAACGCATATACCAATATTCGGTTTGTGGATAACCGGATGGGCCAGTTGTCGCTGCAACTGGGATTGCAGTCGAAGGATTTCGGAGCCAATACCTTTTATTCGCCCAAATATTTCGACCAGTACGAAGAGACCCGTTCGTTGATCGCTTCGTTGCAATACAAAAAACAGACCCGCCACTGGAAACTGATGGCTTCGGGCTATTACCGCCGCCATCACGACATGTTTGCGCTTTTTCGCGAGGGAGTTCCTGCTCCGCCGTGGTACAAGAGTCCCAACTATCACCTTACCGATGTGATGGGTGTTTCCGCGCAAGCCAGTTACGCGTGGTTGGCAGGGGTGACCACCTTGGCGGGTGATTTGCGCTCCGAGCATATCTTCAGCAACACGCTGGGGACGCCGCTCGCAACTCCTCATTTCGATCCCTATTCGGATGCCAATGTGTTTGCCCGCTCGGCCGAGCGCCGTATCGGTAGTGTTTCGCTGAAACATGTAAAAGAGTGGGAGCAGTGGACCTTTAGTCTGGGTGCCATGGGAAGTGGAAACGACGATTACGGTTTTCATTTCTACGCCGGAGGTAACGTCGACTATGCCGTTACTCCTTTGTTCACAGTGGGAAGCTGGGTGCACAACTCGTACCGGATGCCTACCTTTACCGATCTCTATTACCAGAGTACAACGCAGCACGGTAATCCCGACCTGAAACCGGAAGATGCCTTCAATGTGGATCTGCATCTGTTGTGGACTCCCGGCAAATGGACGGTGCGTGTGGCCGGTTTCAAACGGTTCGGACATAATATTATCGACTGGGTGCGCTTGCCCAACGAATTGGTGTGGCACAGCGAAAACCTGACCGATATCAATTCGTTCGGCAGTGAACTGGCAGTCGATTACCGTCCCGCGTGGCGCTGGCTCGATAACATCCACCTCGATTATGCCTGCCTGCATGTCTCGAAGGGCAGCAGTCAGTACATCTCATCGTATTCCACCGATTATCTTCGTCATCAGGCCAAGTTGAGGGTTTCGCAGCCACTCTTTGGAAAACTGTCGGCCGCATGGCAACTGAGCCTCAACGACCGGGCCGGGACTTATATGAATGTGGCTGATAATCGGGAGACGAAGTTCAAAGCTACTATTTTGTGCGATCTTAAACTGCAATGGAAAGAGAAACACTATCGGCTTTTTGCCGAGGCAACTAATCTTTTCAATACAACCTATTTCGACTTCGGCAACCTGCCCCAACCCGGTCGTTGGTTCAAAGCCGGAGTGTCAGTCACTGTGTGATAAAAATTACTTCCGCCAACTCAATGCTGCAGTTTGGCGGAAGTAATCGTTTGCTCTTATTCCTTCGTTAATGCGGCCAATTTAGCGTAAATTTTCTCCTCGAAGTCATTGCTATACTCTTTAATTACATCAACAACTTTATTATTGGAATTCAAAAATAGTACGGAAGGTTTTCCACAGGCAAAAGCTGTTGTTATTTGATACAGTAATTTTTTATTCTCTTTTTCTGTATCCGAATACACAATAGGCATCGTTATTTTCTTTGTCATAACATATTTTTTTAGAGCCTCTTTTGTGTCTGACGGATAACAAACAAAGAAGTCCACATTTTGGTTGTTTTTTAATTTGTTATATACCGTTTTGATGTGAGGAAGTGCCTGTAAACAGGCACTACATCGTATCATTGATAAATAAATGACTTTTACTTTTTTAGAGCTTGTCATCTGTACATGTTGCCCCGACAAATACTTAAACCGAAAAGATGGGAAGGTGTCTCCCAAGCTTATTGGATTTGTTGTTTTGCTGTGTTTGGAGTTTTCTGTAAAGCCGGAAGCATCCAGTTTGATTCCGGTGATAAAATTTGAATAATAGTATTCTTCGATAACAGGAGCAGTGCGGTCGAAGATAATTTTTGTCATCACAGGCAGAAAAGTTTTCTTCGACAAGTATAGAAATGTGGGAGTTTTTTCTCCTGCTAATGTAAATTGAAAACAGGGTTCTCTGTTAATTAAGGTATCGGATAATGCCTGTAGATGCTCACTCTGAAGTATATTTAGTAGTGTGGGTACTTGCCCTTGGGTAGCAGCTTGTATTATTGCTTTAGCATTGGAATCGATCTTGCTTCTAGAATATATAGTGTCAGAAGGTAAGTTGAGCCTTTCATAAAGAACTTTCCCATCGTAGTGATGCCAGGGTTGAAAAATAACCTTAAAGGTTGGATGCCTAAGACTGTCTTTTTGTATGAAATTATATCCCACGAGCGTGTCTGTGCTGTTTTTTATGAAAGCATATCTTTGATAATGTTTTATGAATATAGTATCGCCATTGAGATCTTTGTGGCATTCCGTCCTTACATTAAAACATTTGTAACCAATGGATTCTTGATTGAGGAAAAGTAGCGCCTTTTGAATGGCGGGGTTTTGCGCGGCGCAACTGAGGCCAACAATGAGCATTAAAATAATAGCCGGTGTTTTCATAAGATAATAAGGTTTGGATGGTTGGAATTTATGTAAATGACTGTTTGACGTAACAGCAGTATGAGATAGTGGAAGGTCACAGCAAGAGAGAAATCGTTATTTCTCTTTTGGTTAGGTTGGTCAAGGTAGGATGCGGGACAAATGTACGCGTATATTTTTATCATAAAACCATTATTAAATAAAAATAACATACATGTAGAAGTAGATAAAACGTAGCGTATAATAAAATAGATTCCGGGTTATGTTAGTGTGTCGTGGGAATAAAGGAGTTCCGCCGCCGGGCGATCGCTCAGCCCCGGAACAGATTCTGCTCCGCCGCCCGGCGGTCAACCAGAACTGCCACTGGTTCTATTCCACCGCCGGGCGGCAGACCAGAACTGGCATCGGTTCTTCTCTGCCGCCCGGCGGCAGGAAAGAGTAAAATACATTCCACCCTCTCCGTTTTTTTTCTACCTTTGTTTTGTCAATAATAAATAAAGAAAAGATGAGAACATCCGAAATAATTCCTTTTTTAGTTCAGCTGAGGGATAACAACAGCCGCGAGTGGTTTGCCACGCAGAAAGATTACTGCAAGGAGTTGCAAAAAGATTTTGAGAAACTGACGCAACAGGTCATTGAGGAAATTTCTACCTTCGATCCCGAAATAAAGGGGCTGGAAGCAAAAAATTGTATCTTTCGTCTCTATCGCGACACCCGTTTTTCGCCCGACAAAACACCCTACAAATCGCACTTCGGAGCTTATATGGCAGCCAAAGGCGGGCGCAAAAGTCCCCGTGCCGGTTACTATCTGCACATGGAGCCCGGCAATTCGTTTATCAGCGGTGGCGTTTACATGCCCGATCCGGTTGTCTTGAAAGCGCTTCGTCTGGCAGTCTACGAAAATATCGACGAGTGGCTCGAAATCACGGGCGAACCCTTTGCTTCCGTTTTTCCCGATATGTACGGCGAAGACGATAAACTGAAGAAAGTGCCGCTCGGTTTCCCGAAAGAGTGGGAGCACGGCGAATTGCTTAAGTATAAACATTATGCTTTCGGGCGCAATATTCCCGACGAATTTTATGCTCAGGAGAAAATAGTGCCGCAACTAATCGAATATTATAAATATCTTCAGCCCCTGCATCGCTTTTTGAACTTTACGGTGGATGAGACGCTGAATATGGGGTGATAGCTTCTTATTTATGGTCAATTTGCAAAGTAACCCCATATTTTTCGATGTTGTGATCGGAAATATGGGGTTGTTTGTTTTGCAAAGGTGTTTTTGTGAGGGATGCTTATATTTTAAATTGAAATATAAAACCGTATCTGATTGAAAATTTGATGTTATTGACTCTGTATAGACTTGCAGTTGTAACGCAAAGGTGTTATTTTTGTAACACAGATAATTCAAAAAAGATACGATTAACTCCTGTTTGTCATGTCCGGCATGATAAATGCAAATATTATTTCAATATGATTTTAGCATCTTTAGCAGACAGCGCTCAATACGAAGCCCTGCACCCACTTTTTCATCAGGCTTTTGAGTATGTAAAACAAAATGACCTTACTCAGGCTCCGGCCGGAAAAATAGAGCTCGATGGCGACAAACTGTTTATTTCTGTGTCCGACATCACCGGTAAAACCGCTGAGGCTGCGAAACTCGAATCGCATGCGAAATATATTGATATTCAGATTCCGCTGACCGCGCCCGAAACTATGGGATTTCTCCCTGCCGGTGCATGCAAAAATTCTCCCGACGGCTACAACGCAGCCAAAGATATTACCTTTTTTGCCGACAAACCTTCGGCTTATGTGCGGGTGGAGCCCGGCCAATTCGTGATTTTCTTTCCGCACGATGGTCATGCCCCCTGTATCGGCGAAGGGGCTATTCGTAAACTGATTATAAAAGTATTGGTGTAAACAGAGTGGCATTATTCCGGGTAGTTTTAATGTTGAGAGCAAACTAAGAAATCCATGCAAAAATTAAAAATCATAGAAAACGATCCATGGCTCGAACCATACTCGTCGGCTTTGGAAGGCCGACACCGCTACGCCATTAGCAAAGAGACCGAGCTGACCGGAGGAAAAAAAACGTTATCCGATTTTGCAACCGGTTATCTTTTCTTCGGGCTGCATCGTACCGAACGGGGATGGGTATTCCGCGAGTGGGCGCCCAACGCTACGGCAGTTTTTTTGGTTGGCGATTTTAACGGATGGAAACAGGTGCCTCAATATCAGCTGCAGCGCGGCGAAAATGGCATCTGGCAGCTTGAGCTTTCTTCCGGTGCGATAAAACATGGTGATCTTTACAAATTGATGATCCATTGGCCCGGCGGTTGCGGCGAGCGTATTCCGGCCTGGGTTCAGCGTGTGGTTCAGGACGAAGAGACCAAGATTTTCAGTGCACAGGTATGGAATCCCGAAGTACGCTATCAATTTAAAGTTACCGATTTTAAGCCGCAAACCGATCCGCTGCTGATCTACGAATGTCATATCGGCATGTCTGGAGAGGCCGAAAAAGTCTCAACATACAACTCCTTCCGCGAAAGCGTACTGCCCCGAATTGCCAAAATGGGGTATAACTGCATTCAAATAATGGCGGTTCAGGAACATCCTTATTACGGTTCGTTCGGCTACCATGTCTCCAACTTTTTTGCGGCTTCGTCTCGTTTCGGTACTCCCGAAGAACTCAAGGCGTTGATTGACGAAGCGCACTCTCGGGGTATCTCCGTTATCATGGACATCGTTCATTCGCATGCCGTGAAGAATGAAGTGGAGGGTCTCGGTCGTTTCGATGGTTCCCCCGATCAGTACTTCTATGCCGATGCCAAACGCGAACATCCGGCCTGGGATTCGCTTTGTTTCGATTATGGAAAAAATGGGGTGCTCCATTTTCTTCTTTCCAACTGTAAATATTGGTTGGAGGAGTATAACTTCGACGGGTTCCGTTTCGATGGTGTGACCTCCATGTTGTACTACAGCCATGGTCTCGGTGAATCTTTTACCCATTATGCCGACTATTACAACGGGCATCAGGATGAGAATGCCATTTGTTACCTGACGCTGGCCAACCGGTTGATTCATCAGGTAAACCCCAACGCAATATCTATTGCCGAAGAGGTGAGCGGAATGCCCGAACTGGCAGCTTCGTTTCAGGATGGGGGAATGGGCTTCGATTATCGTATGGCAATGGGTGTTCCCGATTTCTGGATCAAAACCATCAAGGAGAAGAAGGACGAGGAGTGGAAACCCGGTCATATTTTCTGGGAACTTACCAACCGCCGCCTGGGAGAAAAAACGGTCAGTTATGCCGAAAGTCACGATCAGGCGTTGGTGGGCGACAAGACCATCATTTTTCGTTTGATAGACTCGGATATGTACTGGCATATGCAGAAAGGTGAAACTACCCTGAAGGTCGATCGCGGCGTTGCATTGCATAAAATGATCCGCCTTATTACGGCAACAACCATAAATGGAGCCTATCTCAATTTCATGGGCAATGAGTTCGGACATCCCGAATGGATCGATTTTCCGCGCTCCGGTAACGGCTGGTCGCATAAGTATGCCCGTCGGCAGTGGAGCCTGGTCGATAATCCGAATCTGCTCTATCATAGCCTTGGCCAGTTCGATAAAGCCATGATAGAACTGCTGAAGAGTATTTCAGGATTCAATTTATTGCCTATTTTCCAGATCTGGGATAAGAACAACGATCAGGTGTTGGCCTATCAGCGGGGCGATTTGTTGTTTGTCTTTAATTTTCATCCTACTCATTCCTATACTGATTACGGCATTCTTGTGCAGCCGGGCAAGTATCATGTGGCTCTCGATACCGATGCAAAAGAGTTTGGCGGCTTCGGATTGTCGGATGATACGGTAGCTCATTTTTCATTGTACGATCAGCTACACGCCTCTCACAACAAAGAGTGGTTGAAATTATACCTTCCGGCCCGTTCGGCTTTGGTTTTGAAAAAGGATAGTGAAGAAACTGTTTTTCCGCTCGATTGATTTCTTTTGCGTATGATTCTGAATGAACGTGATATTCGTAAGGAGCAGGTAATCGCTGTCGCCCGGCAGATGATGACGGCTGCGCGCACTGCGCCCAAAGGCAAAGGATTTGATATTATTGAAATTGCGCTGGTATCGGGAGAAGAAGAGATTCAACAGCTTTCGGATTTGACTCGTCGGAAAGGAGAGGAGACCGGATTGAAATTTATGCTGCGCGATGCGGAAAATATTCTTCAGGCAGAGGCTATTGTGCTGATCGGTACCCGTACCAAGGTTCAGGGACTCAATTGCGGTTATTGCGGGGTGGCTACCTGTGCCGAAAAGTTGCAGAATGAAGCCATGCCTTGCGCCATTAATATGGTTGATTTGGGAATCGCGGTCGGCTCTGCCGTGGCAACGGCTGCCGATTTGAGGGTTGATACCCGCATCATGTTCTCTGTTGGTTTTGCCATCAGAGAGATGGGCTATTTACCCGACTGTCACTCCATTTATGCTATTCCGGTCAGCGCATCGTCAAAGAATCCTTTCTTCGACCGGAAACCCCGCGAAACACAATCGGAGAATAAAATATAACTGTATCTGCTTGGTTAAAAGAACACAATTGCACGATTGGCGTGTTATTGTGTCTTTTTTTTGTTGTATTTTTGTACCAAAATAGTACCAAATTATTATAGTTATGTTAGTCATTAGTACAAGAGAATTCAGAGCTAACCAGAAGAGCTATCTCGAAAAGGTGGATAAAGGGTTGGAATTGCTTATACGAAGGGGGAAAAATAAATCGTATAAAATAGTCCCGGTGAAGGAGGATGATACTTTAATGAGCAAGGAGGAGTTCTTTGCAAAATTGGATCGTTCGTTGGAGCAGTATAAAAATGGAGAATACGAGTCGGTGAATTCGAATGAAGAATTGAAAAAATTATTAGATTCACTCTGATATGTATAGAGTCGATTTCTCTAATCAGGCAAGAGATGATATTGCTAAGTTGAAAAAGAATGACCCTTTTGCGTTTAAGAAGCTTGAAAAATTGCTTTTTGAATTGTTGGATCATCCCTACGAGGGAACCGGAAAGCCCAAGCCTTTGGGTGGCGATCGAGCCGGACAATGGTCGCGCCGGATTACAGACAAGCACCGTTTGGTGTATTCTGTAAACGACACTACCGTGATTGTACTTGTCTTATCCGCATTGGGACATTATGATGACAAATAAAAAGCCACGCACTGTAATTAATTACACTTACGTGGCTCTTTTTATAGCTTCAAAGTCCGTTGTTAGAGTTGTTTGAGCTTGTTGATAGTATCCACTGGGTCGTTTGCCGAAAAGACAAAACTACCCGCAACCAGTACGTTGGCTCCGCTGTCCACTAATCTTCTTCCCGTTTCAAAATTTACCCCTCCGTCTACCTGAATCAGGGCAGATGCGTGTTGCGCTTCAATCATCGCTTTCAGTTTTGCTATTTTTGGACAACTGTTTGCAATAAACGTTTGTCCACCGTATCCGGGATTCACACTCATAATTAGTACCAGATCCAGATCATTGATTACATCTGTGAGTAACGACACCGGAGTGTGCGGATTGAGCGATACCCCTGCTTTCATTCCGGCCTTTTGTATTGCCTGAATCGTGCGGTGCAGATGCGGACAAGCTTCGTAATGCACTGTTAACCGGCTTACTCCAAGATCCCGGAGCCGATTGATGTATTTGTCCGGCTCGATCACCATCAGGTGGGCATCCATCGGTTTTTGAGTGGTTTTGGCAACCGATTCGATGATAGGAAATCCGAACGAAAGGTTGGGCACAAAAACGCCATCCATCACGTCGAGGTGGAGCCAGTCGGCCTCACTGCGGTTTACAATATCGATTGACTGTTGCAGATTGGTAAAGTCGACTGACAAGATAGATGGCGATAGGAGGGTATTCACGGATTTTGAAAGTTTAAAAGGTTTTTGATTCGGCTTATTGTTGTAATGTCTTGTCAATAGAGCCGCTATCTGCTATTTGCAAATGCAATTTGCGCGATGCAAATATACAATTTTGCTCCTGAAAAAAGTAATCTCAGAAGCAAAATTGCATTTTTGTGAGCTATTTACATTTTCTCTTTCTTGATACGAAATCCCTGATTCCAGGTATATTGCTCCATGTCATATTTCATCGCAATCTGATGATAGTCCAGAATGTGTTTGCCCCAGTCGTTGGTGGTTTTGTCGCCTGCACGTACGGCATTGTAAGCGGTTACCTCTTCGTTGTAGACTAATAGTTCGGGTTTAATGTCGTCGGTGCGGTAATGATTTTCGTGGATAACCAGCGGCAGGGGCATTTTGGGTTTTAGGTCGGGTTGCTCTGACGCATAACCGAGCGATAAACCGCAAATGACGCATACACCTTCCGGCAATTGGAGTATTTTTGCCAATTCGGCAGGAGCCGCGGTGCGCGTATAGCCGATGCAGCACGATCCAAGGCCTAACGCTTCGGCTGCAATTACCGCGTTCTGCATGGCAAGAGCGGCATCAATTACGCCGACCATAAACCCATCCATGGTGTCCTGAAAACGGGGAAAGTCGGTGCCGGTTGCCTGCGCAAACTGTTGTAGCTTGTGGAAATCGATGCAGAAAACCATAAACACGGCAGATGTTTTTATCTGTTTCTGCCCGATCAGTTCGTACAGTTGCACCTTCAGATCCTGATCGGTGATAGAGATTACAGAGAATTGTTGTCCGTTGTAGCTGGTCGGGGTATTTTGAATAGCCTTATAGATAAACTCCAGTTTTTCGGGTTCAATCGGTTTGCGTTCGTAACGGCGTACCGAAGTTCTATTGAGAAAAATGTCTTCTATTGTTTTCATTTTGAAGCCGGTTTAAATAAAGCAAAAGCCTTGCATCAATACCGGAAAAGATATTCGAATGCAAGGCTTGCAATATAAAATAAAATATTTTAGTCTAGTGGTTCCGAAGGCGTGTCGATTTCAGGATCCACTAAAATGCGTCCGCAGTACTCGCATACGATGACCTTTTTGCGAAGGCGAATTTCCATCTGGCGTTGAGGTGGAATTTTATTGAAACAACCACCGCAGGCATCACGTTGGATGGTAACCACCGAAAGCCCGTTGCGAACATTTTTGCGGATGCGTTTGAACGCTGTCAGCAAACGAGGTTCGATCATGTTTTCGATTGTTTTGGCACGCTCGCGCAGTTTTTCTTCTTCCTGTTTGGTTTCCGAAACAATTTCGTCCAATTCGCTCTTCTTTTGATTGAGGTCGATCGTTCTTTCGTTTAACAGTTCGGTAGCTTTGGCAATTTCTTCCTCCTTGAAAGTGAGAGAAGCCTGCGAATCGCGGATGCGTTTTTCGCATAACTCAATTTCCAGTGTCTGAAATTCGATCTCTTTCGACAGGAAGTCGTATTCGCGGTTGTTACGAACATTGTCTTGCTGTTCGGTATATTTTTCGATTTTCGTTTTGGCTTCTGCGATTTCAACCTTGTGAGTAGCTACTTGTTTTTGAAGATCTTGTCCTTCAGTGGTGTAGTTGTCTATACGGGTTTGCAAGCCGGCAATTTCATCTTCCAAATCCTGAACTTCGAGGGGTAATTCGCCGCGTAAAGTTTTGATTTTGTCAATTTCTGTTGCAACAGTTTGCAATTCATACAGAGCTTTTAGCTTTTCTTCGACTGAAATTTCTTTTTCGTTTTTTGCTTCTGTAGCCATAACGGTATTGAATTTACAATTTTACGTTTAGTTGTGCCGTTTTTTCTTGCTTTTCTTGTGATTCGGACTCTTTTTCGACTCCGAAAGCGCTTGCTTACAAATAGTTTACCGGATTTGTATTGCACTCTGCGAAACGGACTGCAAATGTAGGCAATTTTTTTTGTATTTGTTCAAAAAATATCTCTTTTGTGAACTGCTCTGACTCATAATGGCCTATGTCGGCCACGACAATACGGTTTTCGGCGCCGAAGAAGTCGTGGTATTTGAAGTCGGCCGACACGAAAATATCGGCTTTTGCCCGGATGGCACTGTTCAATAGCGAGGCTCCCGATCCGCCGCACACGGCAACGGTTTTGATCGTTTTTCCCCGCAAAGGAGTGTGGCGGATTGCCCCGACACCAAAAATGGCTTTTATCCGCTTCAAAAATTCGGTTTCCTCTTCGGGCTCTGGTAACTGACCTACCATGCCCATTCCGGTTTGCGGCCACTCGTTGGCTAGTGGAATCCAATCGAATGCTGGTTCTTCGTACGGATGAGCCGCAATCAGTGCCTCTTGAACTTTGAACTTGAGATAGGTAGGAACAACTACTTCGATACGGGTTTCAGGTTCGCGATGGAGCTCGTCGATATTGCCCACAAACGGATTGCACCCTTCGCCGGCACGGAAGGTGCTGAATCCTTCGATGTTGTAACTGCACGCGTCGTAGTTGCCAATGTGTCCGGCACCGGCGGCAAAAAGAGCCTGGCGCAGCTGATCGGCTTGCACAAACGGTACGAACGTTACGAGTTTGAGCAATTGTTCTGCCATTGGCGCCAGAATGCGGCAACCGGTAAGCCCGATTTTGTGCGCAATGCGTCCGTTGACACCTTCTGCCACACTGTCGAGATTGGTATGAGAGGCATAAATGGCAATGTTGCTTTGAATCGCTTTAATGACACAACGCTGCACGTAGTCATCTCCGGTAAGTCGTTTCAATCCCTTGAAAATAAGTGGATGGTGCGAAATTATCAGGTTGCAGTTGTGTTGAATAGCTTCGTCCACGACGGCTTCGGTGATATCGATGCAAAGCAGAATACCGTTGATGTTGGCAGTCCGCTTGCCGATTTGCAAACCGGCATTGTCGTAACTCTCCTGCAACGCCAATGGTGCGAAGTCTTCTAAAGCAGCACAAATTTCCTGAATAATCATAAATAATTAAGAGCTAATAATTAACAATTAATATTGGGCGTTCGTGAGGGCAAAAAGTCTTTGTTATTTGCTCTAGACTCTTTTCTCTATTTGTACATTTCGTCGATCAGCTTCCGGTAATTTTGCATAATGACCGCACGTCGGAGTTTGAGTGTCGAGGTCATCTCTCCCGATTCGATGGTGAATCCTTTTTTGATGAGGGTGAACTTCTTGATCTTTTCGTACGATGCCATCTCTTGCTGCAACCCATCGATAAGTCTCTGATAAAATGCAATAATGTCCGGATGTGTCAATAATTCGTCTATCAGGCTATAACGGATGCTACGCTCAGCTGCCAGCTTTTCCAGTTCGGATAGTGCCGGTACGATGATTGCCGTTACATAATTGCGTTGGTCGCCAATCGCTGCCACCTGATCGATATATTTGCTGGTGCCCAGCTTCATTTCGATTTGCTGCGGTGCAATATATTTTCCGTTGGAGGTTTTGAAGAGATCTTTGATGCGTTCTACCAGCGTGAGGTTGCCCTCGTTGTCGAGTTTGCCGGCATCGCCCGTGCGGAACCACCCGTCGATAAATGCGGCATCGGTGGCTTCGGGTTTGTTGTAGTAGCCCTGGGTAATGGTTTTCCCTTTCAGCTGAATTTCGTTGTCTTCGCCGATGCGTACTTGTATGCCATCCATCAGCTTTCCTGCCGAACCGATAATGTAGCGGGTGGGGCGGAAGCAGCAGACCGTAGCGGTACTTTCCGTCAGACCGTAGCCGATCACGATGGGGATACCCATGCTCTTGAGAAATACATTGATCTCGTCATCGAGTGCAGCTCCGGCCGTAGGGAAGAAGTTTGCGTTCTCGATTCCGACGGTCTTTTTTACTTTGGCGAAAATCAGTTTGTCTACCAATTTGTATTTTAGTTTCAGGAAGAACGGCGGTTTTTGCTCTTCGCGCAGGTAGTGCAGATTGTAGAGTTCGCCCAGCGCCAATGCCCAGGTGACGATGCCCTTCATGTAGGGTTTGAAGTTGTCCATCCGTTCGCGTATGCCGATGTACACCTTCTCCCAGAAGCGGGGAACGCTGCACATCACGGTTGGACGTACCTCACGAATGGCAACCTGAATCTCTTGTGGCCGCAGGTTGATGTAGATGACTGCACCACGATAAAGGCAATAGTAACACCATGCTCGTTCGAATATATGAGAAAACGGCAGAAATGCGATAGAACGGTCGTTTTCGCTGAAGGTTGGGAGCGCCAGATCGTGAATGCGCATTGCCTCCAGAAAATTGGAATGATTCAGGATAACACCTTTCGGTTCGCCGGTGGTGCCGGAGGTGTACATAATGATGGCAATGTTGTCGGGCGAGGCTTGTGCCTGCCGGGCAGCAATCTCTTTGTCGTATTTGGCACTGCCAAGGTCTATAAAGTCGGAATAATAAAACCCGAGGCCGTTGTTATGTAGATCGGTTTTTTTATCGAAAACAATGATACGCTCCAGTTTCGGGCAACTGTCGGACGCTTTCAACGCATTGTCGTATTGTTGCTGTTCGCCCACAAAAAGCGTTTCGATGCCGGCATCGTTGATGATGTAGGCAATTTGCGCGGCCGATGATGTGGCAAACATAGGTACAGAAACAGCTCCGACCGTAAAATTGCCGAAATCGACATAGAAACTCTCCACCATGTTTTGGGTGTAGATGCCGATGCGATCGCCTTGTTTGGTGCCGAGAGTCAGCAACGACCGCGCCGCTTTGGTAGTTTCTCCTGCAAAATAATTCCAGGTTATCGGATTCCAGCTCTTGGTTTCGTCGTTGCGGGTGAAAAAAATAGCGCGATCCTGATATTTTTCAGCTTGCTGGAATATGATTTTGGAAAAATGGGGTGCTGACATTTTAGTCGTAGGTTAAAGTGATTTTTTCAATTAGAGATTGGTTTCCAGGGTTGGATTTGGGTCAAAATAAGTGACAACGGTTATTGTGCACTGCTGTCTTGTATGAATTTATCCCGTTTGCCGGAGAAGAGTTCGTAATAACGAAATTCACAGGGCAAAGCTCCATTGAGCAGATTGATTCTGCGTGACGGCTTGAGACCGATGCGCGCCAGACACTCGATGTTGGAGCTGATAATCCATGCCTTGTTGCCCGAGAATTTATGTTTCAGCGTGCGACCGATCATTTCGTAAAGCCCGATCAGATCCTCGGTAATCAGTCGTTCGCCGTAGGGCGGGTTGAACAGAACTAAAGCCGGCTCTCTGGGCTCGTCGATCTCTTGCATCGGTTTTACTTCCAGTTTGATATATTTTGATAGCCCGGCACTCTTTACATTCGCTTCGGCAATGTGGATGGCACGCATCGACATGTCGGAACCGTAGATGGTATGGCTGAAGGGACGTTCGGCGCTGTCGTCGTTGTAAATATTATCGAATAGTTCTTCGTCAAAGTTCTTCCATTTTTCAAAGGCAAAACTGCTGCGGTAGACTCCCGGTGCAATGTTGAGTGCGATCAGGGCAGCCTCGATTAATAAAGTCCCCGAGCCGCACATGGGGTCGATAAAATCGGTTTCGCCGTTCCAACCAGATAGCAGAATCATGCCAGCAGCCAATGCCTCGTTGAGCGGAGCCTCGGTCTGATCGCTGCGGTAACCCCGTTTGTGGAGCGACTCGCCCGAGCTATCGAGCGACAGGGTGCAGGTATTTTGTGCAATATGGATGTTGATATACAGGTCGGGATTGGTGAGCTGTACCGACGGCCGTTTCTTAAACCGTTCCATAAAATGATCGGCAATGGCATCTTTTACCCGGTAGGAGACGAACTTGGAGTGACGGAAGTCGTCGGAATAGACCGTGGAGTCGATTACAAACGAGGTATTCACGTCCATGTATTGCATCCAGTCTATTTTTTTGACCTGTTCGTACACCTCGTCGGGGTTGTTGGCCCGAAAAGAAGCAATAGGTACGAGTATCCGCGATGCGGTACGCAGTCGGAAGTTGGCTCGATAGAGTGTTTGTATATCGCCAGTACATTTTACGGCACGGCGTTGTAGTTCAATATTGTTAGCGCCCAGTTCGGTCAGCTCCTTTGCAAGTACCTCTTCGAGTCCCTGAAAGGTTTTTACGATTATGTCGAATTCTTTTGGTAACACAGTTTTATTTGGGATTTAGTCAGTTACGATGTACGGTTCAGCTTGTGCATCAGGGAGCAAAGGTAACTATTTTTGCCTGTAATTGTTGTACGAAAGCTGAATATGGTTGTGCGGAGCAACGCACGGAACGGAAAATCAGAAGAGTGAATTAAAATTATTTATGAGCCGCCAAGGAGATGCTTGTCGTGCCACTATGCTGTAAAAGTACTAATTTTGTACCTGCAAATCAAGATTCGTTTATGTATTGCAATGAGTGCTTGTCAATAGTGTTATAATGCTATATTTCAGCAGATTTTTATTGTAAATCGTAATGGACAAATTGTAAATTTTCCTCATGTTTCTATCCAATTATCACAGTCATTGTAACTTTTGCGACGGACGCAGTTCAATGGAAGAGTTTGTGCACTTTGCCATTGCCAAAGGATTAATACGGTACGGCTTCTCGTCGCACGCTCCGCTGCCATTTGACACTTTCTGGAACATGCGCGCCGACGATTTACCCGAATACAAGGCTGAGTTCCGACGATTGAAGGAAAAATATGCCGGACAAATCGAGCTTTCTCTTGGTCTTGAGATGGACTACATCCATGAGGAGTTCGAGGTGCAGGATGCGTTTTATCCGGTCGACGATCTGGATTATCTTATCGGGTCGGTGCACTACCTGGATCGCTTGCCCGACGGCTCGTTTATGTCGATCGACGGTAGCTTCGAGAAATTCAATCACGGATTGCAAACCGGTTACGAGGGTGATGTGTGGGCGTTGGTCGATCGCTTCTTTGAAGCAAGCCGCGCGATGGTTGGTAAGGGTGGATTCCAGCTAGTAGGGCACATGGATAAGATCGCACTCAACGCTTCAAAATGCCCGGAGTTTTCCATTCGAGATCCACGCTATCTTAATTTGGTAGGCGATTTGCTAACTTTGATAAAAGAGCAGAATATGATTGTGGAGATCAATACCAAGTCGCTGGTGGTAAAAGGATTTTCGTATCCCGATGTGCAGTTTTTTCCGCTCTTGAAAGAGCTCGGTATCCCGATTACTGTCAATTCCGATTGCCATTATCCCACCAATATCCTCGACGGTTTTACTCCTGCCTACCAGGCTCTGAAAGCTGCGGGCATTACCACCGTTCATCAACTGATCGACGATACTTGGCAACCGGTAGAGTGGGAGAGAACGCAACAATTTGCATTCGCTTCGGTTTAATAGGTAGAGTTTATAGTCACGCCTCTGGTTTCTGACCTTTACATTTGTAGCCGTTTTATCAGGCTTCAGAATTGGGATTTTCTTTTATTTTGTCAAATTTGAGACTGTATTTTTTTGAAGATAAGAAGGGGAACTCTCTTTTGCCATCAATCATTTCACCTTTAAATTGCTGGTAAAATGAATCAGTATGTTTTGATGACAAAGAATGCTTTGTTGTTTGTAAATCAAATATTTCTGTAATTGATTCTGCAATTTTTTTTCTCTTTCCGTCTGGTATTTCAGGTATCCAACCTTTCAGAGATAATTCGGAAAAAAGTTCACACAACTCTTGTTGAGTTCCTTTCCATAAAATGGGTTCTATTTTATTGGATTTAAAAGTCAATTTATTGGTGATGGAATCAGTATTAATATGTGGATTTAGAACTAATAACCTTTGTTCTATGAAGTCACATAACATTTCTACTATCTTGTCTGATATTTTTTTAGTAAGGGTTAATCCCCAAAATACACGTATTTGTTTTGACGTATCGTTCAATATACCCTTGTATAAACTAAGTAGATTCTTTAGAATAATCTCTTCATTAGTTATTTCAACAAAGAACGAATACTTCTTAGCCTTAGCAATAAAAATTTCATAAAAATACGTGAGAGAATGAAAATAATCTTCAATAATCTCATAAATTATATATTGATCATTTATGTCAAGGTAATCTTTAAGAAATCTACTTTTCGTTTGGTTTATTCGCGCAGAATCAAGCTTGTCTACGGAGTCTAAATCATAGTATAAGTCAAATAATTCAAGAGTATAATATGAAATGCCCAATTTGTCGGATGACGATTCTATATAATACGGAAATGAACGAAATGTTTCATTGAATTGCTTGGAGATGTTTTCTTTGGAAAAATCTTTAATGGATATGCTTTTTATGAATTGCATGTCTTTTTTATATCCAACAAAAAGAGAAAGAATTTCTTCTAAATCACTTCTGAAATATTGTACGTCTGTAATCATAGTTTTTTTTACAAAGTAATGCTAATAAAAGAGCTCCTGCAATTACAAATAACTTACGGTAAGTGTTTTTTAGTATAAGTTGTTTGTTGAATGTTATGTGTGGTTTTATCGTCTCCTTCTTCCCCCTTTCTTTGCTCCGCCACTTTTCCCCTTGCTTCTACTCTCTTTGCGTGGCTTCTGGGGCATAGTTGATGCCGTTGATTTTTCTTCGCCTTCGTGTACCAGTGCAAAGTCAAGCTGCTTTTTGTCGAGATTAGCGCGGGCTACCTGCACGGTGATGGCATCGCCCAACTGGAATTTTTTCTTGAAACGGTGGCCTTCGAGACAGTAGTTCTTTTCGTCGAAAATATAGTAATCGTCGTCCAAATCGCGGATAGGAATCATTCCCTCGCACTTGTTTTCATTGAGCTCAACATAAATTCCCCATTCGCTCACGCCTGAAATCACACCGTCAAATACCTGGCCGAGTCGTTCGCTCATAAATTCCACCTGCTTGTATTTGATGGAGGCGCGTTCGGCGTTGGCGGCCAGCTGTTCCATGTCACTGCTGTGTTGGCAGCGTCCTTCCCATTCCGACGCGTTCACGCTCGGTTTATCTTCGGCATAGCGGGTCAGCAGGCGGTGCACCATCATGTCCGGGTAACGACGGATAGGTGAGGTGAAGTGGGTGTAGTAGTCGAATGCGAGTCCGTAGTGACCGATATTTTCGGTGCTGTAAACGGCCTTGGCCATTGAACGAACAGCCAGTGTCTCGATCAGATTCTGCTCTTTCTTACCCTGTACTTCGTCCAGCAAGTGATTGACAGCCGACGATACTTCGCTCTTTTTGCCCGAAGTCTTCAGCTTGTATCCGAAACGGTGGATAAACTGCGCGAAATTCTGCAATTTTTCCGGGTTCGGCACGTCGTGAATACGGTAAACGAACGTTTTACCCTTACGTCCTTTTCCAGGTTTTCCGATATGCGTGGCCACTGTTTTGTTGGCCAACAGCATAAACTCTTCCACCAGTTTGTTGGAATCCTTCGCTTCTTTGAAGAATACACTGGTAGGTTTACCCTTTTCGTCTATTTCGAAGCGAACTTCAACCCGGTCGAAAGCGATAGCACCGGCCTTGAAACGGCGTTCGCGCAATGTTTTGGCCAGTTTGTCGAGTTGCAACATCTCTTCTTTGTAATCGCCTTCGCCCGTTTCGATAATCTGTTGCGCCTCTTCGTAGGTAAAGCGACGATCGGATTTTATCACGGTACGTCCGATTTTGTAATCGTGGATATTGGCGTCATCGTCCATCTGCACCAAAACGGAGTAAGTGAGTTTCTCTTCGTTAGGTCGTAAAGAGCAGAGACCATTAGAGAGTTTCTCGGGCAACATTGGGATCGTGCGGTCGACCAGATAGATGGAGGTGGCACGGTCTTCTGCCTCGTCGTTGATGATGGTTTTGGGTTTCACGTAATGTGTTACATCTGCAATGTGGATGCCTACTTCCCACAGTTCATTATCGAGTTTGCGTAGCGAAAGGGCATCGTCGAAATCTTTGGCATCGCGCGGGTCGATGGTGAAGGTGACGATGTCGCGGCAATCGATGCGTTTGGCAATCTCTTCGGTGGTAATACCAGCCTCGATTTTTTCGGCCTCATCTTCTACCTTTTCGGGATATTTGTAGGGTAATCCGAATTCGGCCAAAATAGCGTGCATTTCGGCATTGTTATCGCCGGTATCGCCCAGTATATCGATAACCTCGCCTACGGGATTTTTATCTTGTTCCTCCCAACGAATCATTTTGACTAATGCCTTTTGACCATCCTTTCCACCTTTCAGTTTGTCGACCGGGATGAAGATATCATTCGACAGGTATTTTTTATTAACCACCAGAAAGGCGTAAGAACCGCTGATATCGAGTACCCCCACAAAGGTCTCTTTAGCGCGCTTCAGCACTTCCAACACTTCCGCTTCGGGCTGGCGGCCTTTGCGTCCGGCATACAGAAATGCTTTTACGTAGTCTTTGTCCATGGCGCGGTTGAGGTTGCGTTCCGAAATAAAGATCGGCGCACCACCGTCGTCGGGATTCAGGTAGGTTTTACGCGAGGTGCGGTCGATGGTTCCGGTGATATTGCCTCCGCGGATATTGAGTCGGAATTTACCTCGTTCGATTTCAATAAGAGTGCCATTGTCAGACAGTTCAGTCAGCAGTTCGGTAGCCATCTGTTTGAGAGGAGTTTTGGTTAACTCCAAAGTATGAGAAACCTGCTTGTGGTTGAATGTGCGATTGGGTTCCTGGTTGAATAGATTGGTGATGGCACGCTTCAGGTCTGCTTTTCGCATCCGGACTTCGGGTTTAGGAGTCTTGTCCTTCATTCGTATATATTTTAAGAGCTCATTCCGGCGTAATAGGGGAATGGGCTGCGGTTATGTAACAATTGCAGAATTTTCTGTAGTAATTCATTTATAAACCAAAGGTACGTTATAAAATTTAGAAAACCATGAATGCAGGAGAGCATAAAAAAGGCTGTCGGAAGATCCAACAGCCTTTCATATATTCGTATTGACTGAATCACATTTTAATTCGTTCTATCTTCAACGAATCAAGGTTGCGGGTTCCGAGGTGCAACGCTTCTGCTTTGGCAATGTGTCCTACAGCATTGATGTCCATCTTTTCTACCTGATTGAAGAATTTGATGGCGGCTGTATCGGCCGCAACGATATTGGGCGATACGATAAGTGTTTTCAGTACAGCGGTGTCGGATTCATTTCTGCCTTGGGGTCCGTTTTTGTATAAAATCCGGTATGCATCCACAATGTTGAGAGCTGGACGTTTGGGGTAGGTACAGATGTCGGCAATGCACTGTTGCAGATCCGAGCTGTGGAAAAATCCACGATCCCAGACGATACCCATGTAGTTTTTCATCGAAATAGACATTTTGGCACCACCGTGATTCTTGAGCACCGGCAGATTAAACCACACATCGCACTCCAGCAATGCCTTGTGTATCATCGCACTTTTAAGCCGAACGCCATGAGGCAAAGCGACTTTTTCGTAATAGCTTCCATCGTTTCCGGGTAGCATTACGCCGCCAGCACTCTCCACTGCTGCTTTTATTCCACTGTTTTTGTAGCAGTTATCCCACTGTTGACAGGTGTGATCGAAAACCTGAACTTTTTTTGCTCCGGCAGCAAAGCATTTTTTTACCAACGCTTTTACCAATTCAGGATTGGTGTTGGCTGCCAGATTCGGAGTCTTGTCCCACCCAATATTCGGTTTAATAACAACAGTCTGCCCTTTCTTTACAAATGCCTGAATGCCGCCAAATTTTGCCAGCGCTTTATCAAGCATAGCAGCAGGTTCGCCACCCATGACTGCAACGAGATCGGGGCCAGAAGTTACCTTTACTTTATTGTTTTGGAGAGCTGCTTCAAGTTTGTCGAAGCGCAAAGTCGAAGCTACCCCTGTAATGGCAGCCGACAGTAAAAAATCACGACGTTTCATAGGCACAGAGAATTATTAGGTTGTTATATTTTTCTTAGACGATACCGATCTATCAAAGGTTTAATCGAATACTACCGTTCGGTTCTGGTAAGTAAGAACCTTTCGTTCGATATGTTTTTCAACGGCACGCGAAAGTACGATTTTTTCGAGATCGCGTCCCTTTCGTACCATGCTATCAATAGTGTCCTTATGAGTAACTCTCACCACATCCTGTCCGATAATGGGACCGGCATCCAGATCGCTGGTTACGTAGTGGCTGGTTGCTCCAATAATTTTCACCCCCCGTTCGTGTGCCGCATGATACGGTTTCGCACCTGCAAAGGCGGGGAGAAAAGAGTGGTGGATATTGATGATGCGGTCGGGATAGCTATCGATTAGTTGCGGCGAAAGAACCTGCATGTAACGTGCCAGAACCACAAAGTTAATGTTATATTGTTTCAGTAACTCCAGTTCCTTGGCTTCCTGTTCTGCTTTGTTCTCTTTATTGATTGGGAAAACAAAATAGTCTATTCCAAATTGGTCGGCTACCGGTTTCAGGTCGGGATGGTTGCTGATTATCAACGGAAGTTCTACTTTCCATTCACCGGCATGGTAGCGTCCCAAAAGGTCGAACAGGCAGTGCGACATTTTTGAAACAAAGATAGCCATACGGGGCTTTGAATCTGCAAAATAGAGACGAAAATTCATGCTGTAGCGCTTGGCTAGCAATGTGTCTATATAGTCTTCAATTTCGTCACGCGGAATGATAAAGTTGTCGAGTGCCCATTCCACCCGCATAAAAAATATGTGGTCTTCTCTGTTTACATACTGATCCAGATAGAGAATGTTTCCTTTTTGCTGGTTGATAAAGTCGGTAACAGCAGCAAGAATCCCCGGCTGGTCGGGGCAGTGAATGAGCAATACTGCCGTGTTGTCGTTTGCCATGTTGCGAGTCTGTTTTTTATTTTGAGATGTATTTGTCATTATGTTTTTGGATAGGGTGGAGGGGGTATTACAGCCTCCAGGGAAAAGAGAAACAACTTTCGTTATAAAGGGAGTAATCGGCAGAGCCATTCACGGCAAGGGTCTTAATTAATAATGCCCCCTGCTCGAGTAAGAGCTGTTTTGCAAACGCAAGAGTTTGTCCCGATTTCACTCTGTCTTCGACTAAAAGAATGCGCTTATTTTTTACGTCGAAATCAATCGAACGCAGCAATGCAGGCGTATTGCGAATCAACGTGTGACTCTCGTCCCTTAAGTTTATCTTTAAAAGAAACAGTTCCAATCCCAGCTTTTGTCTGATCAGTTCGGCCGGTATAGTGGCTCCATTGGCAATTGCGACCACCATGTCGAATTGCTCGTCCAGTTCGATTGTCCGGATACGTTCTGCTATTTCGTCGAAATCTTTTTCCATGCACTTAAAATGACAACAAAAGTAACCATTTTTTTTCGTCCGAGTGAACAATTGTAATCAAAACAGAAGCATAAGTTCTATTTTATCACCATTTGCATCGATAAATTCGATGCGGCATGTAATCGGTCATAGTTTTACTCTCTTTAGTAGATACTTTGGGTCACTTACAAAAGTTGAGGGGCAATAGAAGAATTTCTATCTTTGCAATCAAAAAAAACAATGCTAAAAGATGGATACAGCCTGTTGCTACCGGAAGGCTTCACAGATTA
>Ga0183099_1000042_pt1 | contig 144506 bp, 124 predicted proteins | sample Biomet1_FD_127788 | JGI IMG/M metagenome (GOLD analysis project Ga0183099, IMG submission 127788) | Microbial communities from bioreactor (seeded with anoxic lake sediment) at LBNL, California, USA - Biofuel metagenome 1 | ecosystem: Engineered > Bioreactor > Anaerobic > Unclassified ...
ACGAAACATTAGATTAAAGGAGGTTACTGCTATGACAAAAGATACAGAAAAGGATATTAACCTCGCTGAATTTAAAGAAGAGGTACTAGCGGCCTATCCTAAAAAGGTTGCAAAGAAAAGAGCAAAAGGAATTGTATATAATGATCCTGACGAGATTCCTCAGATTCAGGCCAATGTACGTACCATTCCCGGAATTATTACTCAAAGAGGATGTACTTATGCAGGATGTAAAGGTGTGGTTCTTGGCCCAACAAGAGATATTGTAAATATCACTCACGGACCAATCGGCTGTGGATTTTACTCATGGTTAACCCGCCGTAACCAGACTCGCCCTGACGAACAGGCTCCTGAGAACTTTATTCCTTATGCTTTTTCTACGGATATGCAGGATTCCAACATTGTGTTTGGAGGGGAAGAAAAGCTAAAGCAGGCCATTCGCGAAGCATACGAACTATTTCACCCGAAAGCGATTGCCATTTTCTCAACTTGTCCGGTAGGATTAATTGGAGATGACGTGCACCGCGTTGCTCGTCACATGACAGAAGAACTGGAAGGCAAAGTAAATATCTTCGGATTCTCATGCGAAGGATATCGCGGAGTATCACAGTCGGCCGGTCACCACATTGCTAATAACGGTTTATACAAAAACCTTATTGGTAATGACGATTCAGTAGATGGAAAATACAAATTCAGAATAAATGTTCTGGGTGAATATAACATTGGTGGTGATGCCTTTGCTATTGAGACATTAATGGATAAGTGTGGCATTGAGCTTGTAGCAACAATGTCTGGTAACTCCACAAAGAAACAATTTGAAACTGCACATACTGCCGATTTAAGTCTGGTTATGTGTCACCGATCAATAAACTATGTAGCAGAGATGCTTGAAACATCTTTTGGTATTCCATGGATGAAGGCAAACTTTATTGGCGCGGAAGCTACAGCTAAAACACTCCGTAAGGTTGGAAAATATTTTGGCGATCAGGAATTAATTGACCGTATTGAGAAAGTTATTGCAGAAGAAATGGTTGCTGTGAAAGAGGCTCAGGAAAAAGCATTGGAAAAGACCAAAGGCAAACTGGCTATGCTCTTTGTAGGAGGTTCACGAGCTCACCATTATCAGGAACTGTTCAATGAACTGGGAATGACAACAATCTCTGCCGGCTATGAATTCGGCCACCGCGACGACTACGAAGGCCGCAGTGTAATTCCTTCCATTCAGATTGATGCAGATAGTCGTAACATTGAACAAATAACGGTTAAAGAAGATGCCACCCGCTTCAAACCACGTAAGACCGAAGAGGAATTAAAAGCGTTGGAAAAAGAAGGGCTGGAATTCAACGGTTACGAGGGAATGATGGCCGAAATGAAGAAAGGAACTCTGGTTATAGACGATTTAAGTCACTATGAGATGGAGAAACTTATCGAGATGTATCATCCAGACATCTTCTGCGCCGGTATTAAAGAAAAGTTCTGCGTACAAAAAATGGGTATTCCATTGAAACAGTTACATAACTACGATTACGGTGGCCCGTATGCAGCTTTTGAAGGAGCAATTAACTTCTACAAAGATATTGAGCAAATAGCTTGTTGTAGCATTTGGAAAGAAATGAAAGCTCCTTGGGAAAAAGAAGATATAGTCGAAGCAGAATATGTTTATTAACCTGCAAAAACAAAAAGAATTATGTTATTAAAGCACACTACAGATAAAGAAATAGACAGAAAGGCCTTGACCATTAACCCCGCCAAAACCTGTCAACCTATCGGAGCAATGTATGCTGCGCTAGGTATTCACGGATGCTTGCCTCACAGTCACGGCTCGCAAGGTTGTTGCTCTTATCACAGAAGTACATTGACCCGCCATTTTAAGGAACCGGTTGTAGCTGCAACCAGTTCCTTCTCGGAAGGTTCTTCTGTATTTGGTGGTTCGGCCAACTTGGTTCAGGCAATAGAGACTATGTTCACGGTTTACAAACCGGAAGTTATTGCCGTGCACACCACTTGTCTTTCCGAAACAATTGGCGATGACCTTACTCAGATTGTATCAAAAGCTAATGAAGATGGACTAATACCCGAGGGTAAATTTGTGATCTACTGCAATACGCCTTCTTATGTTGGAACACATATCACCGGATATTCTAATCAGGTTGCAGCAATGGTAAAGTTCTTCTCTACTGCTACACCTAAGAAAAAGAATGTGATAAACTTAGTTGCCGGATGGATGGAACCATCGGATATGAGGGAAATAAAACGACTTGCCAAGGTTATGGAAGCAAGAACAATCATGTTCCCGGATATGACTGGTGTACTTGATACTCCCTTGAACGGTAAATACCACATGTATCCCGACGGAGGTACTACAATTCCAGAACTAAAAGCCACAGGAGACAGCAAGTTTACAATCGGATTAGGACAATACTGTACGGAAGATACCTGCATTAAACTGGAAAACAAGTGCAAAGTTAAATTCGAAGTTGTAGATATTCCGATTGGACTAAAAGCAACAGACCGCTTCCTGATGTCTCTTAGCCGTCATGCTAATCTTCCTATTCCGGATAGCATCACAGAAGAACGAGGACAATTAATCGACCTGATTGCCGACAATGCAAAATATCTTTATGGCAAACGTGTAGCATTATGGGGAGATCCGGATACATTGATTCCTCTTACTGAGTTACTAGTAAGTCTGGATATGAGACCTGTTTATATTGTCAGTGGAACACCAGGAAAACCTTTCGATGAACGTATGTCTGAAATATTGAAAGATATTCCTGAAGCAAAGTTTATGAGCGGTGAACGTGCTGATATGTTCCGTCTTCATCAGTGGATTAAACAAGAAGGAATTGATTTGCTGATAGGTAACACTTATGGCAAATATATTGCCAGAGATGAGGACACTCCGTTTATTCGTTTTGGTTTCCCTATTGCCGACCGTTCGGGACACAATTACTTCCCTAAAACCGGATATGTTGGTGCAACAAACCTGGTTATTCAGATTTTAAATGCTTTTATGGATCATCAGGATCGTACATGCCCTGAAGAAAAGGTTGAGTTCCAAATGTAATCTATTGAGAGTTGTTAGTTTAAAATGCTTCTGCATCTTTGAGGAAACATATATTTCTCAGAATGCCGGAGCTTTTTTCTAAAGATTTAAGAAAGGATAGAATCCTACATAAATGTAAGATTACCCCTACCTTCCTACTTCCGGGTAATACCGATATTCTCTCTCTTTTATAATGCTTATCAGTAAATATCTGAATCTTAGCACATAGAGTAATTCTAATTATCAAGCAGAACTCTTTGGCATGGTTTTGGTATTATAATAATTAAATAGAAGATCGAATATGGACTATATTTTAAAAGAAAGAGAAAAACAAGTGGCATTCGCAGGAATTAATGCTGCAACGATAGAGTGCAACAAAGAGAGCCTGGCTGGTTCGGTTAGTCAAAGGGCATGCGTTTTTTGTGGTTCCAGAGTTGTGCTCTATCCTATTGCAGATGCATTGCATCTTATCCATGGTCCTATTGGATGCGCCGCTTACACATGGGATATAAGAGGGTCTCTTTCCTCAGGACCGGAGTTACACAGACTTAGTTTCTCCACCGATTTACAAGAGAGAGATGTCATCTTTGGAGGTATCGATAAATTGAATGCGGCTATGGAAGAATTGATTGATCTTCATCATCCAAAAGCTGCTTTTATTTATACTACTTGTATTGTAGGAGTTATTGGCGATGATGTGGAATCGGCCTGCAAACAGATGGCTATCCGCAAAGGTATTCCTGTAATACCAGTTCAGGCACCGGGATTTCAGGGATCTAAAAAAGACGGATACAAGGTTGCCTGTGAAGCACTCTTTCAATTAGTAGGAACTATTAATAAGCCAACACCTAAGTACAGCATAAATATACTTGGCGATTTTAATCTTGCCGGTGAGCTCTGGATTTTACTGGAGTATTACAAAAAGATGGGTATTCACGTAAACGCTACAATTACCGGTGATGGAAGAGTTGAAGATATCTGTAATGCCCACAACGCAGCATTAAATGTTGTTCAATGTTCCGGTTCCATGAATTACCTTGCTCAAATGATGAAAAAGGAGTATGGAATTCCAAGCATGAGAGTCTCCTATTTCGGTATTGAAGATATGAGTGATGCTCTTTACGATGTTGCTTCTTTCTTCAAAAGCGAAGAAATGATGGCTAAAGCCAAAGAACTAGTCCGCGAAGAATTTACACGTCTTATGCCACAACTCAAATGGTACAAGGAAAGACTGCAAGGAAAAAAGGCGGCAATCTATGTGGGTGGTGCTTTCAAGGCTATTTCATTAATAAAGGCTCTTCGCCTGATAGGTGTTCAGACTGTAATTGTTGGATCACAAACCGGAACCACTGAAGATTATGAACTCATTAAAAAACTTTGCGACGAAGGCACAATCATAGTTGATGACTCTAATCCGGTAGAACTATCTCATTTCGTAAAAGAAAAACAGGCGGATATTTTTATTGGAGGAGTAAAGGAACGCCCTATCGCACATAAGATAGGCTTAGGATTCTGTGATCATAATCACGAGAGAAAAGAGGCACTGGCCGGTTATGAAGGTATGATGAATTTTGCACGTGAGATTTATGCTACGGCAATGAGTCCTGTATGGCAATTTACTAAATAATTAAGTATAATATGGAGAAGCAATATATATCAACCCGTAATGCGTGCAAACTATGTGCCCCACTAGGTGCATCGGTAGCATTAAAAGGAATAGAAGGATGTGTTCCGCTTATCCACGGCTCACAAGGATGTGCAACATATATTCGTCGGTATATGATTAGCCACTATAAAGAACCGGTAGATATTGCTTCATCAAACTTTAGTGAAGCTGCTACCGTTTATGGAGGAAGCCGGAACTTTATCACGGGAATCAATAATATTATAAGGCAATACAATCCTAAAGTTATTGGCATTGCCTCTACTTGTCTGAGTGAAACCATAGGTGAAGACTTACCCGGATTGATAAGGGATTATAAAGAGGCAAACAAAGATAAAGAATTGCCCACATTTATCAATGTATCTACAGCTAGTTATTGCGGTAGTCATATTGATGGGTTTCATAATACTTTGCTGGCGGCAATAAAATCTTTAGCCACAGACAAACTCAAAGGAGATTATATAAACATATTCCCCGGATTTGTTTCTCCGGCAGATATTCGTTACCTGAAAGAGATCCTTGATGATTTTGGCATTAAATACATTCTTTTCCCAGACTATTCCGAGACTCTTGACAATGAGCATTGGAAAGATTATCAGTTGATCCCTCAGGGAGGAACTCCCTTAAGCGATATAATACGGACCGGAGGAGCAAAAGCTACAATTGAATTAGGTAATGTATTTAACAAGGGAGCAGTAAAAAGTAATTCAGGTAAAATCCAGACTGCCGGAGAATGGTTGGAAAATGAATTTGGAGTAAAGAACTATCAGATAGGGATGCCTATTGGAATTAGGTCTTCCGATAGTTTCTTCAATGTATTATCTGAAATCAGTAAAAAGAGTATCCCTGAGAAACACAGAAAAGAACGAGGCCGCTTGATTGATGCTTATGTAGATGCTCACAAATATGTATTCGGTAAACGAGCCATGATTTTTGGTGAGGAAGATTTAGTTTTAAGTCTTGCCGGTTTCCTAAAAGAAATAGGAATAGAACCAGCTCTTATTGGATCAGGAGGAAACAGTGGCTTGTTAAAATCTGAAGTAGAAAAATTATATACTGACTCAGAAGCTTCGATAAGTGTACTAAGTGGTTCTGATTTTGAAACAATGCGCGAACGGGCTGAAGAATTAAATCCAGATATATTGATTGGAAATAGTAAAGGGTATTACATTGCCCGAGAACGTAAAATTCCATTAGTGAGACTAGGTTTTCCTATTCATGACCGCTTTGGAGCAGCTCGCCTGCATCATATTGGATATAGGGGAACCCAGGAATTATTTGACCGCATTGTAAATGCATTAATAGAATATAAACAAGAAAACTCTCCTGTAGGGTATAAATATATTTAGTTATGGAAACAACAGAAAAAAAACATGTCCATCCCTGCTTTGACGAAAGTGCAAAACATTCTCATGCAAGAGTTCACTTACCTGTAGCTCCAAAGTGTAATATACAGTGCAATTACTGTAACAGGAAGTATGATTGTGTAAACGAAACCCGCCCGGGAGTTACATCATCCGTTCTTGCTCCTTTTCAGGCAGCCGATTATCTAAAGGCGCTGGATGAAAAGCTCGACAACTTATCTGTTGTAGGTATTGCTGGCCCTGGAGATCCTTTTGCCAATCCCGAAGAAACATTGGAAACAATGCGGAGCGTTAAGAGTATTTTCCCCGATAAGATTTTCTGTCTTTCAACAAATGGTCTTGATTTAGAGCCTTACATTGATGAAATAGCAGAACTAGGCGTTAGTCATGTTACTATTACAATAAATGCCATTGACCCTACTATCAGTGGTAAGATTTATAAATGGATTCGCTATAATAAACACGTATACAGAGGTGTTGAAGGAGCAAGAATTTTGCTTGAAAGACAATTAACTTGTATTCCATTATTAAAAGCAAAAGGAATTACGGTTAAGATAAACAGTATTATTATCCCGGGAATTAACGAAGATCACATTCCGGAAGTAGCTCGTAAATGCGCTGAGCTGGGAGCGGATGTAATTAACTGTATTCCGCTAATTCCCACTGCCGAAACAGGATTTGCAGATACGCCTAAGCCGGATACGAAAATGATCTTTAAAACCCGGACATTGGCATCAGAGCATTTGAAATTAATGAGCCACTGTGCACGTTGCAGAGCCGATGCCGCAGGTTTACTGGGACAAGATCTTGAAGGGACTCATGCATTATTGAAAGAATATGCTTCACGTCCGGCTTTCGATCTGGCCACTCGTCCTTACGTAGCAGTGGCAACTCACGAAGGATTGCTGGTTAACTTACATTTAGGAGAGGCTACTTCTTTGTATATATTCAAGCAGTCTCCTAAAGGTTTCCAACTGGTTGAAGAAAGAAAAACACCGATACCGGGAGCAGGAGACCAAAGATGGGTTGACATGGCTCGTTCACTAAATGATTGCAGGGCAATACTTGTATCGGGAGTAGGAGAAAACCCTAAAACAATACTCAATTCCTGCAATGTACATGTAATAGAGATGACGGGATTAATAGACGACGGATTGGATGGGGTATATAACAATAAACCTATCCGAAGCATTGCTAAACCGGATGCCTTTAAATGTGGTAGCGGATGCAAAGGAAATGCTCAAGGATGCGCATAATTATATTCAATAACAATAAATCAGGAAAGAAATGAAAAAGCCAGCTTATCACATTTTAGTGTGTAATTCTTATCGGGTAGCAGGAGAAGCACAAGGTGCATGCAACAAAAAAGGTGCAGCCGGACTGCTACAATATCTAAGCGAAGAAGCATCAGACAGAGGACTGGATGTAGCAGTATCTACAACAGCATGTCTGAATGTATGTTCTCAAGGGCCAGTAATGGTTATTCATCCCAATAATTATTGGTATGGAGGGGTTGACAGTGAAGATGTTATAGACGAAATACTTGACGCTCTTGAAAATAATGAGCCATGTAGCAAATACCTGATATCTGACTAAATAATGAAAAAGCTTAATAAACCATATTTTATTGATACAACTTTGAGGGATGGCGAACAGGCCCCTGGCGTAGTCTTTTCTTTGGATGAGAAGATAAGGGTCTGTTCACTGTTAGACCAAATCGGTATTCCCGAACTCGAAATTGGGACTCCCGCCTTGGGAACAAAAGAAGCTCAGGAGCTAAACATTATCTGTAAACAAGGATTTGAATTCAAAACCCTTGCATGGTGCAGAGCTAATAAGAAAGATATTCTTTTAGCTGCAAAAAGCGGATCAAATGGAGTTCATTTGTCATTCCCGGTTTCTAAAATTCTTCAAAAAGCAATGGGGAAAGATGAACAGTGGGTTTTGCAAAATTTACAGGAAATGTTTGATTTTGCATCTTCTCAATTTGAGTATGTAACCATTGGTGCTCAGGATGCCACAAGAGCCAATTTATCTTTTCTGAAAGAATTTATAGGGGTTAGTATCTTTTTAGGAGCTTCCCGGGTTAGGATAGCAGATACCGTAGGCATATTAAATCCAATTTCAAGTTTTAAACTAATAAAATCCATTCGTGCCACTTACAGAGATTTGCCATTAGAAATACATGCACATAATGATTTAGGTATGGCAACTGCTAATACTGTTGCAGCATATTTAGCTGGAGCCGAATGCCTGAGTGTAACTGTGAACGGACTTGGTGAACGCGCAGGGAATGCTGCTCTTGAAGAAGTTTCAATGGCATTAAAAATGAGTGAAGATATTGATTGCGAATTAAATACGACTCTCTATTCTGAGACTTCGAATTACGTTTCTGAGATTTCAAACAGAATATTACCCGAAAGCAAGCCTATTACCGGAAGCCTTGTTTTATCACATGAATCTGGTATACATACTCAATGTCTGCAAAAAGACAGAAAAACCTATCAATTGATTGAAGCTTCCCAAATTGGAAAATCAGAACAGGATTTCATTATAGGTAAGCATAGTGGAAAATCAACAGTCAGATATTACCTTCAGAAAGCAAATTTACCTATTGATGATACTATTTGCGACATGCTCTTATTTAAAATAAAGGAAGAGGCTATTAAGACGAAAAACTGTTTAGATGAGAAAGAATTATACCGAATTTATTGGGATATAAAGAAAAAAGAAAAATATTATGGAGAAAGAGAATATACTGGAATTTATCGTTCCCGATGATGATATGTTGTTATTAGCTAGCAGTTCTCTTGAATATGCTAACAGTTATTTGAAGACTCTTGAAAATAGTTTGAATAAGAAAACAATTTTCAAAAATGATCTTCTTTACAATATTGCTGTAATGGCTTTTGAAAAATACTTTGTGAGTTTACTAGCCAGATATAACTGGAATGCAACTCATCATATGCCGATTGCACTCTATAAAGAAGCAGAACAGTTTGAGAATGAATTAACTGAGTCAATGAAAATGACATCAATTTTAGTGGGAAAATTCGAGGGAATCTGTTCTCTGGAAGATTTCGGCTACCGTACTCCCGAAGTAGAAGAACTAGCAGAAATGGTTAAGGGTATGAAAGAAATTAAAGCGCTGGTAGAAAAACGACTATCAGAGGTCAATGGAACAAAGTAAACCATGCTTCTACCTGCTTTATTTTATCAGCATCTTCATACGATTGGCATTTAAAAAGCATTATATTTATGGCTTCTTCAAACTCTGTTTCAGTAAAAAGCATGAGCTGAGTCTGGAGAAAAACCAATAGTTCTTGTTTTGTTTTGTATTTGTAACATTCAGCCCTCCACAATTTATCGCTATCAACTTTAGATATAAAAGCCATTGCATTCTTTATAGACATAATATTTTCTTTTTAATTATTACTTCTCGTTACATTCAGTTGAACACGCAGAGCATTCTCCACCACAGATTTGAATATCAGCATAAGACGAAATAGCATCACACATTTGCAACTTACTTTGATTAAACAAATCAATATTTTCTTCTAAATCAAAACCTTCTGACAGATATACTTTTACGCCTTTAAGTATAAACACCTGCAATGCCATTGGATGTATATGTCTGGTAATTACGTTATCTACATCTTTAGAAATTAAAGCGGGCAACAGTTCGCCCATATTACTGGCAAGATCGGCTATTTTTATCCATGAATATTGGTCTGTATCTTTATTATAAAGGCAAAGTGATCCTGTAGAATTAAAGCCGTTAGCAATATTGTACTTATGTTCACTATTATCTATTACAGGAATTGCTATTTTCATTCATCAATTGTTTTTGTCCAAAAATACATATTAGGGATACACTCCTTGAAACCCATACTTCTGTAAAGGTTTTGAGCAACCTTGTTATCTTCGCGCACTTCAAGTGATATTTTACAATATTTCTTCAATTCAGAAATATGAATAAGCTCTTCCAGAAGTAATCGTCCCAGCCCTTTGCCTCTATATTTATCATAAATAATTAAATCGTGCAGATTTATATATGGCTTAACTTTAAAAGTTGAGAAATTAACGAAGCAAGTAGCCAATCCTGCAATCTTTTGATCATAAATAATAAATAAGACAAAAGAGGAAGGATGATTGGCCAATCCGTCAACTAAGCGCAATTGATTCCTCTTGTTGAGTGGTTCAGACTCACCCATCGGATCATTGATATAATGATTAAGCAAATCAACCAATGCATCAAGATGTGCTGGATTCTCATAATCACAGTATTCAAATTCTATCATTTTCATTAATCGTTTTGGTTTTAAATCGTTTAGGATCAATTTCGTATTTTTTTATTCGAATACCCATCATACGCTCGGTAATACCTAATTGGTCGGCAGCTTTTGCCATGTTTCCCTTACAAGTTATCAATGTATCCATTATTATTTGCTTTTCTAACTTTCCAAGAATTATCTCCAAAGTACCATTTTGTGTAGTTTCACTTGTTACTGCTGTTTGTAATGTTGGTGGCAGATTTGTAGTTCTTATCACATTGTCATTACTTAAAATGCAGGCTCTTTCAATGCAGTTTTCTAGTTCACGAATATTTCCCGGCCAATGATAAACTATCAATGTATCAATAGCCATGGCAGTAATCCGCTTGATATTTTTTCCCAGACGTTTATTGAATTTATCAATAAAAAAATCAGCAAGTACGGGTATATCATTAATTCTTTCTCTTAAAGCCGGAACATAAATAGGAAAAACATTTATTCTGTAATAAAGATCTTCCCTAAATTCTCCTCTTGAAATAAGATCTTCAAGATTACGGTTTGTTGCACATATAATTCGTACATCTACTTTAATAGGCTTTGTACTTCCCAAACGTTCTATTTCTCTTTCCTGCAATACACGTAATAGTTTTACCTGAATTGCCGCCGGTATTTCTCCAAACTCATCCAGAAAAATGGTTCCTCCGTCTGCAGCTTCAAAACGTCCTATTCGCTGAGCACTTGCGCCGGTAAAAGCGCCTTTCTCATGCCCAAAAAGTTCGCTTTCTATCAAACTTTCTGGTAAAGCAGCACAATTGACTTTTATAAACGCTTTATTTTTACGTGGACTATTATAATGTATGGCATCTGCAATAAGTTCCTTACCCACACCGCTCTCTCCTCTTATCAATACCGTTGCTTCGGTTGCTGCCACACTATCAATAAGATTAAAGACTTCATTCATCTTTCCAGAATTACCTTTAATATAATCGGGCATTATACGATTCCGCAATTCTCCTTTCAGCTGTCTGTTTTCATTTAGCAACTGTTCCATCTCTTCAGCATATTCCTGCCTGCGACGAATAGTTCGGCCAATCATGGAAGCTACAATCTTCAATAAACGGGCATCTTCATTAAATGAAATATTCCTCAGATAGGCTTTATGAAAACTAAGAGTTCCTATAATTTCGGCCTTATAGCGAATAGGAGTACAAATAAAAGATACCTCAATACTGTTTATTGATGTTGGAGCATGTGTAAGATTCAGGAAATCCTTTGAATCTTCAATTCTTGGAACCAGAATTGTTTCTCCACTTTTAATTACTTTACCAATAATGCCTTCTCCTACCTGATAAATTGCATTCTTTTTATCGTCTTCTGTAATACCGTATGATCCTTCAATAAAAATATTCGAGCTTTCTCTGTTTAATACAGTCAGGATAATTCTTTCGGCATGCAAATGCCCACAAAGGAGCTTTATCACATCATCCAAATTAACCTCTTTATTGCTAAGCATATTACTAAGTTTTAGCAAAAGATTAAGCTCTTTTACACCATAGCACTCTCCTTCTCCGAACTTACACAAAGATAGCTTATCCATATTTATTCTGGATTAATGATTATATTTTAATTCTATAAGAATTATTATGATGGCAAATATAGCAATTTAGTTTTCATTTTGAAAGAAAACCATTCTCTTTGTATTCAAATTGATTAATTATAATAATATCTACATTTCCTGAGGAAGTTTTCAAATCAACTTTAAGAAATAACAGCTTTAATGTGATAACCTGTAATATCACTTCTGGCTAAAGCCTATTAGTTTGCTAAAAACGAAAGAGCAAGCTCGGGCGAAACAAAAGTTATCCTTTAAAATCTTCCGCCAATAAATAAAAATTTAACCTGATAAATCAGGCAAGATAACCTGAATAATTTTTAAGCATACAGTATATAATTGGAACTTGTTTGCTTTGGCTTAATAAGAGACAAAAAGTATCTGCCAAACAGCCTACATTAAAAATGAAAACCAGGCATCAGAACAAGCCATTTTTAATTAGAAATCAGAATTTGTTACACGATAAACAGCTATAATTCAACCATTAAACACTTTTTAACTCACATATTCAGCAAAAGCAGACAAAACATAAGGTTATTTTCTGACAATACGTTTTACTTTTTGAGCTAATTGATTGATTATAAGCTGCGGAAAAATTAGTTTCACCCCCTATAATAACAAAAAACAAGGGTAGTTTTTCCGCAACATCATTACCCTTACACCAAATAAGTCAATGAGCACTATTTACTGCCAGACTCTATTTGTAAAATCTAAACGATTCCTTAAATAACATAATTCCCTGTTATAAGAACCATAATACAAAAAGAAATGATTAATTTTGCGGCGAATTGTAAAACTGACTACAAGGATGAATAACATTAATTCAGTATGCGTGTATAGTGCTTCGAGTACTAAAATAGATCAGACATATTTCAATGCAGCAACCAAACTAGGAGAACTCCTGGCTCAAAAAGATATTCGTCTGATAAATGGTGCAGGAAGTATTGGATTAATGAGAGCGGTTGCTGATGGTTCACTTCAGGCAGGCGGAGAGGTTATTGGTGTTATTCCCCGCTTTATGGTGGAACAAAACTGGCATCACAAAGGACTGACAAAGCTAGTGGAAGTAGACTCAATGCACGAACGCAAAAAGTTAATGGCAGATCTTTCCGACGGTATAATTGCCATGCCGGGAGGATGCGGCACATTGGAAGAACTTCTGGAAATTATTACCTGGAAGCAGTTGGGATTATACTTTAATCCGATTGTTATTCTAAACATAAACAATTTCTTTGATCCGCTATTGGCACAACTAAATGAAGCCGTTGAGCAAAACTTTATGCGCCCGCAGCATGCCGCAATATGGAGCGTTGCCAGAACTCCTGAAGAAGCTGTAAATTTACTTTTCACCACCCCGAAATGGGATAAAGATATACGCAAGTTTGCAGCAATATGATAATTGAGTTAAACGATAGCATTCAAAAACCTCAGGTTGTAACTCAGACTCCGGCTCCAGCTAAAGTCCAGACACAAACACAGACTTCTGCAAAGCCTCTGAATACATCTGTGACTAAACCTCAGAGCAAGGTTAATACAGTAAATACAACTAATGCTCAAACAAAATTACCATCTCAGGTTTCAAATAAGTCTCATGTTTCAACTGCTACCCCAGTAAATAATCAGGTTCAGAACAAGTCAGTTGATGGAAGTCAGACTTCAACAAATACTCAGGCTCCAGCCAACAGTCAGATTTTGTTCCCTATTATTCAAAACGATTCAATTAAGAAATCACTTACTGAGGCAAACGATACAATAAGTAAAGCAAAGGAAGATTCTGTAGCATCAATGCCTTTATTTTATAGGAACCATTTTATTCCGGGAGACTCAATAAAATGGACATCATTAGGGCATCAACCATCAGGGGTTAGTGGAGTACCAATACCCTATCGTCTGCGAACAGATGATGTTATTACAGGCCTTTTGTTACTTTGTTTTATCATAACAGCCTATGTTTTTGCATTTGGCAAAAAGAGCCTTAAAGAACAAGCAAAGAATCTTTTCAGCAGAAAAGATCAATCAGACCCTTTTGGAAGAGGAACAGCTTCCGAGCTCCGTCACAGAATAATGCTTCGGATTCAGACCTGCATTTTATTGGGTATCTTTATCTTTAACTATTTTCATGATTATAATCCTTCTCAATTCGAAAGAAGTACCATTTATATAGTATTAGGTGCATATACCGCAGTATATGTAACATATTACACCGCTAAATGGATTATTTATAAGTTCCTGGGATGGATATTCTTTGATAAAAATATAACATCATCCTGGTTAGAGTCTTATTCAACCATTATAAATTACCTTGGAATTTGCACTTTCCCATTAATCTTATTGATGGTTTATTCTGAATTATCAGCATCAATAATTCTAATAATAGGTTTTATTCTGATAATAATTGCTAAAATACTCATGTTCTGCAAATGGTTAAAGCTTTTTTTCAGCAATTTGTATGGTCTTTTGTATTTAATTGTGTACTTTTGTGCGCTTGAAATTTTGCCCTGCATCCTTTTGGCTCAGGGACTATTGCAAACGAATATCATATTGGAATTAAAACTTTAGGATTTTGAAAATAAAGAAAGTACTCGTATCGCAGCCTAAACCGGCCTCAGAGAAGTCGCCTTACTACGACATAGCTGAGAAATATGGCGTTAAGATTGATTTTCGACCTTTTTTTAAGGTTGAAGGTATATCTTCTAAAGAGTTTAGGCAACAAAAAGTGTCTATATTAGATTACACTGCCGTGATTTTCACATCACGTCATGCAATAGACCACTTTTTCAATCTTTGTTCTGAGCTTCGAATAACGATTCCTGAAACAATGAAGTATTTCTGTATAACAGAAGCTGTGGCTCTTTATATACAGAAGTATGTGCAGTACCGCAAGCGAAAAATATTTTTCGGCGCAACAGGAAAAGTGGACGATCTAATCCCTTCAGTCGTTAAGCATAATACTGAGAAGTTCTTTGTTCCAATGTCGGATGTACATAACGACGAGCTAAAAAATCTTCTAGATAAAAATAATATTAGCCACGTAGAAGCTGTAATGTATCGCACTGTAAGCAATGATTTCACTGAAGATGAAAAATTTGATTACGATATGCTGGTATTCTTCAGCCCATCAGGAGTTTTATCTTTAAAGAAAAACTTTCCTAACTTTGAACAGAAAGACATTAAGATTGGATGCTTTGGCCCTACTACAGCAAAAGCTATTCGTGACGCAGGATTACGTCTTGACTTAGAAGCGCCAAGTGCAAAAACACCTTCTATGCCAGCAGCACTTGATCTTTATTTCAAAGAAATTAGCAAGGGAGAAAAGAAGTAACTTCAATCATTGATAAATAATTCAATTCCGAGAGTTTTGTATTCACAAAGTTATAACTTTGCGAATCAAAACTCTCGGCGTTTTTTATAGCAACATGGATATACAAAGTAACGGACTAAATAAAGCTGAACGATTAAACAGCAAAAATACAATTGATGAATTGTTTTCGGGGAATAATAAATCATTCTCTGCATATCCCTTACGAGTTGTATACATGCCTGTAGAAAAGAAAGAATATGCTTTAGCCTCCATACTTATAAGCGTTCCAAAGAAAAGATTCAAGCGTGCTGTAAAAAGGAACAAAGTAAAACGCCAGATAAGAGAAGGCTACAGAAAAAACAAACACGAACTATTGAATGTTTTAAAGGAGAAAGAGTTTGGATTAGCCATCGCCTTTATCTACTTAAGCAATGAAATACAACCAACGGAAGCAATTGAGGAAACAATAAAAAAGATTCTGAACAAGATTATAGAAAAGATACAATGAAAAAAATACTTTCGTATATTCTTTTGCTACCTATCTACTTCTACAGGGCATGCATTTCTCCAATGACTCCTGCCTCTTGCCGATTTATGCCTACTTGTTCACAATATGCCATAGAAGCTATAAAGAAACATGGTCCTTTTAAAGGATTATATCTGGCTATCAGAAGAATTTTGCGCTGCCATCCCTGGGGTGGTTCCGGCTTTGACCCGGTTCCGTAATCTTATCTATGGATATTTTAGATATACATACTCATTCTTGCAAAAGCAATCCATCAAAGCATATATACAGTTGCATGCCTTCTGCTTTTTCACCTCTCGAAGGAGGATATTACTCCGTAGGCATTCATCCATGGAATATCAATACCGAGGTTAAAGGTGAATTTGAATATCTGAAAGAGATTAGCTCTCATCCGCAAATTATAGCTATAGGTGAAGCCGGACTTGACAAAATGATTCCCGTAGAATTATCTTTTCAGGAAGAGGTATTCGGATGGCAAATCAAACTATCCGAGGAACTTGGGAAGCCACTTATTATACATTCGGTAAAAACATCGAATGAGATTATCCAGCTAAAAAAGAAATACAATCCCAGATCCCCCTGGATATTCCATGGATTCCGAGGCAAAAAAGAGCTTGCAGAACAATTAATTGCACACGATATCTATCTTTCTTTTGGAGAAAAATATCAGGAAAGCGCAATAAACAGCATTCCCTTAGATCATCTTCTTTTAGAAACAGATGAAAGCAACAAGACAATTAATGAGATCTTTGAAGCAGCAGCCAAAAGCCTCTCAGTTCCTGTTGAACAATTAATTACCCAGATTCAGCAAAACATCTCCCGACTCTTTTTTAATCAATAAGTTTTGCTTGTTCAAATAAAGAGTCGTACTTTTGTAATCATAAACAATAAATTAAAGAATCATTCGATGAATTTTGTAGAAGAATTAAAATGGCGTGGAATGGTGCACGATATGATGCCCGGCACAGAAGAGTTACTAGCAAAAGAGCAAGTTACTGCTTATTTAGGTATTGATCCAACTGCCGATTCATTGCACATCGGACACCTGTGTGGTATAATGATGCTGCGTCACTTCCAACGTTGCGGACACAAGCCATTAGCTTTGATAGGTGGTGCTACAGGTATGATCGGTGACCCTTCCGGAAAATCTGCAGAAAGAAATCTACTTAACGAAGAAACTTTGCGCCATAATCAGGAATGTATCAAAAAACAATTGGCTAAATTCCTTGATTTCGACTCAGCTGCATCTAATGCTGCCGAACTAGTGAACAATTACGACTGGATGAAAGACTTTTCTTTCCTTGATTTTGCAAGAGAAATTGGAAAGCACATCACAGTAAACTATATGATGTCTAAGGATTCTGTAAAGAAGAGACTTAGCAGTGAATCAAGCGCTGGAATGTCTTTCACAGAATTCACTTATCAGCTATTGCAAGGATATGACTTCCTTCACCTTTACGAAGCCAAAGGATGCAGACTACAAATGGGTGGTTCTGATCAATGGGGTAACATTACTACCGGAACAGAATTAATTCGCCGCAAAGCTGGAGGAGAAGCTTACGCTTTAACTTGCCCTTTAATCACTAAAGCAGATGGTGGTAAGTTTGGAAAAACAGAATCAGGTAACGTTTGGTTGGATTCTAAATATACTTCACCTTACAAGTTCTATCAATTCTGGCTCAATGTAAGTGATGACGATGCTGCTAAATACATCAGGATATTCACATCTTTGGAAAAAGAAGAGATTGATTCATTAATTGCAGAACACTCTGCAGCTCCTCACCTGCGTACACTTCAAAAGCGTTTGGCAAAAGAGGTAACTATCATGGTTCACTCTGAAGAAGATTACAATGCAGCTGTTGATGCTTCAAACATACTATTTGGTAATGCAACATCTGACGCTTTAAAGAAACTGGATGAAGATACTCTTCTTGCAGTATTTGAAGGTGTTCCTCAATTTGAAGTTTCAAAAGAAGCTCTTTCAGAAGGAATAAAAGCCGTAGACTTGTTTACAGAGAACGCTGCAGTATTTCCATCAAAAGGCGAAATGCGTAAACTGGTTCAAGGCGGTGGAGTTTCATTAAACAAAGAAAAGCTTGCAGCCTTCGATGAAATAATCAATACAGAGAATCTATTGGATAACAAGTACTTACTAGTTCAAAAAGGAAAAAAGAACTATTACCTGATTATCGCAAAATAAAAAATATCTTAAAAAGTTTGGAAGATACAGCCTATTCCACTATCTTTGCATCGCTTTTTAAGGAAAGCTATTAAGTTTGTCTCATGGTGTAATGGTAGCACTACAGTTTTTGGTTCTGTCAGTCCAAGTTCGAATCTTGGTGAGACAACAGAAAAAAGTCTTAATTATCAAATGATAGTTGAGACTTTTTTTATTCCCCTCCATTAGGTAGAATAATCTATTCAAACGTATCTAATTATCAGTCAAAAGCAATATTTACATGAAATGGAACAAAAATGACATATAATTGGATCAATTTTACCACATAAAGAATAATCATTTTAGTAACTTTGCAATGTAGCCGATTATATAAACTACTAAAATCCATATAAAAGATGAAGACAAATTATGAGATTCGTTATGCTGCGCATCCAGAAGATGCTAAGAGCTATGACACAAAAAGAATTCGCAGAGATTTTCTGATCGAAAAAGTATTTACTGCAAACGAAGTAAATATGGTATATTCAATGTACGACCGCATGGTTGTTGGTGGTGCAATGCCTGTTGGTGAAGTTTTAAAACTAGAAGCTATTGATCCATTGAAACAACCAATATTCCTTCGTAACCGCGAAATTGGTATGTACAATGTTGGAGGCCCTGGTATTGTAAAAGTTGGAGATGCTCAGTTTGAATTAGATTTCAAAGAAGCTCTTTATTTAGGATCGGGCGACCGTGAAGTTACTTTCGAAAGTAAAGACGAAAAGAATCCTGCTAAATTCTACTTTAACTCATTAACAGCTCACAGAAACTATCCTGATAAGAAAGTTACTAAGGGAGATGCAGTTGTTGCAGAGATGGGATCTCTTGAAGGATCAAATCACCGTAATATCAATAAGATGATTGTAAATCAGGTATTGCCTACTTGCCAGATTCAGATGGGTATGACTGAGCTTGCTCCGGGAAGCGTATGGAACACAATGCCAGCGCACGTTCACTCTCGCCGTATGGAAGCTTACTTCTATTTTGAAGTACCAGAAGATCAGGCTGTATGCCACTTTATGGGTGAAGTAGACGAAACTCGTCACATCTGGATGAAGGGAGACCAAGCTGTTCTTTCTCCAGAATGGTCAATTCACTCTGCCGCCGCAACACACAACTACACATTTATCTGGGGTATGGGAGGTGAGAATTTAGATTATGGTGATCAGGATTTCTCAGCAATCACAGACTTGAAATAATTACTCAAAAAACTTATAATCAAATAAATCAATGGCAAATTTTTCATTAGAAGGTAAAGTTGCACTTGTAACAGGTGCATCTTACGGAATTGGTTTCGCTATTGCTACAGCTTACGCAAAAGCAGGAGCAACAATTGTATTCAACGATATCAAACAAGAATTGGTTGATAAAGGTATTGCCGCTTATGCTGCAGAAGGAATCAAAGCTCACGGTTATGTATGTGATGTTACTGACGAAGATGGCGTAAACGCTATGGTAGCTCTGATTGAAAAAGAAGTTGGTGTTATTGATATCCTTGTTAACAACGCAGGTATCATCAAACGTATTCCAATGATTGAAATGAGCGCTAAAGATTTCCGCCAGGTTATCGATATCGACTTGAATGGCCCTTTCATTGTATCAAAGGCAGTTATTCCTTCAATGATTAAAAAAGGTCACGGTAAAATTATCAACATCTGCTCTATGATGAGTGAACTTGGCCGCGAAACAGTATCTGCTTATGCAGCTGCTAAGGGTGGTTTGAAGATGTTAACTCGTAACATTGCTTCTGAATATGGTGAATTCAACATTCAATGTAATGGTATCGGCCCAGGTTATATCGCAACTCCACAAACTGCTCCATTGAGAGAAAAGCAAGCTGACGGTTCTCGTCATCCTTTCGATTCTTTCATTATTGCTAAAACTCCTGCTGCTCGTTGGGGAACTCCTGAAGATTTGGAAGGTCCAGCTGTATTCCTTGCATCTGATGCTTCTGACTTCGTAAACGGTCATGTTCTTTATGTAGATGGTGGTATTCTGGCTTATATTGGTAAACAACCTCAATAATTAACAATATAATACCAATGTGCCGGTGTACCTCTGAAAAGAGATTCATCGGCACGTTCGTTTTATAGTATAAGCAACCATAATGAAAAAGACAATCTTTTTATTATTAGCAGCATTTGCGGCTGCTTCTTGCTCAAGCAGCAAGAATATTAATGTAAAGGTAACTAATGTTTCTTCGCTTGATAGAAATAAGGAAATGGTAGAGGTTTCAATGGCCGAAATCAGCTCTAAGTTACATCTTGCAGATACTGCTCAGGTTATAGTTCTGGATAAGAATGATCAGCAGGTTCCTTATCAGATTACTTATGACGCAAAGCTGATTTTCCCTTCAACTGTAAAGGCTAAATCTTCTGAAGTATATACGATAAAGACCGGAGTACCCGAAACATTCAACACGCTTACTTTCGGAAAACAATTTCCTGAACGTGTAGATGATGTAGCGTGGGAAAACGATCGCATCGCATTCCGTACTTATGGACCGGCTCTTCAGGCAACTGGCGAGAAAGCTTTTGGATATGACATTTGGGCAAAACGAACAAACGACCTTGTTGTGGAAAACAGATATGCTATGGAGCTTAACGATAGCACTAATGCCGAAATAAAAAGGTTGGCAGTAACAGACCCTGCAGCTTCAAAAGCTTTAAGAGAGAGAACTTCTTATCACTTTGATCACGGAAACGGACTTGATTATTATAAAGTTGGTCCTACACTTGGAGCTGGAACTTCTGCTTTCCTTGTAGATGGTGAAATGGTTTATCCTTATTGCTACAAAACTCAGGAAGTATTGGATAACGGCCCACTGCGTTTTACTGTAAAGTTGGTTTATAATCCGCTTAACATCAAAGGTAATTCAGTTATAGAAACACGTATTATCTCTCTTGATGCAGGTTCACAACTAAACAAGGTAACTCTTTCTTTCAGTAAAGTTAATGCAGTTATGCCTTTGGCTAGCGGAATTGTTGTTCACACCGGAAGCAACGACTATAAAATGTCTGCTCAAAAAGGTTACATTGCTTACGCAGACCCTAAAGACCCGGTTAACGGACAAATCTACGTTGGAGCTGTTTTCCCTGCCAATGTAAAGGAAGCTAAGTTTATTCCTTTTAAAGGAGCCGAAGCTTCTAAAATTAAAGATGGAGCAGAAGGACATGTAACTGCAATAAGCGACTATGAACCGGGCTCTGAATTCATGTACTACTTCGGTGCAGGATGGAGCAAATGGGGTTTCAACTCATCGGCCGACTGGTTTAAGTACGTAGATGAATTTGCACAAAAAGTACGCACTCCATTAACTGTAACAGTTAAATAAAGCATACTGAATTATATTATAGGAAACTGTTCTGAACTCTCAGGGCAGTTTTTTTATTTTCCGGTTATTCTATTTCAAAAAGATCCTGAGAACTTTTTAGCGACCTGCGCAGGTCGATTCGGCGAGTTGTGCAGGCTGTTAAAACGAGTTGTGCAGCTCACTTTTACGAGTTGTGCAGGTCGCTAAAAAGATTAAACCAGAAATCTACAAAGATCCCGTTATTGTTTTATAAAAAGACTAGTGAAAAACTGATTTGATAAGAATTCAATTGAGGAACTATCAGCTATAAACGGGGAATTTAGGTGAAATCCAGGAAGCCGAATAATCATTCATCCGGCAAAATAGCCTTCAGATTGCGCATAAGCCCGTCAAACTTTGCGCGTTTTACGGCAGAGCCTTTGAAAAGAGTACGGTATTGTTCTACTGTCAAAGCCTTCCAGTCTTCTTCCTCCATAGAAATAAACGCCTCAGAAGGTTCAAAATCGGCAATCTGATGAGGAGAAGCAAACCGATTCCAGGGACAGCATTTCTGACAATCATCACATCCATATAGATGATTACCCATTTTCGGGGCTATTCCGGGCTCTATTTCGCCTTTATACTCAATAGTCAGATAAGATATACAACGATTAGAGTTGAGGACAAATGGCTTTTCTAACGCCTTCACAGGACATGCATTCAGACAGCGGGTACAATTACCACATTTGCTCTGCATTGGAGAATCATAATCAAGCTCAATATCCAGAAAGATTTCACCCAGAAAGAAATAAGAACCCGCATGAGGAATAATCAGCTGCGCGTTCTTTCCAATCCATCCAAGTCCGGCTTTTTGTGCCCAGTAACGATCAAGAACGGGTGCTGTATCACAGAAAACTCTCCCGTTGACCGGTGCCAATTGTTCATTAATGAAGTTAAACAGTTCTGTAAGTTTGGCTTTCATTACCTCATGGTAATCTTTTCCATAGGCATAATAAGCAAACTGCAGCTGTTCTTCTCTTAGTTTGCGCGAAGGGTAATAGTTCATCGCAACAGAGATAATGCTTTTAGTGCCCTCCACCAGCAAGCGCGGATCGCATCGTTTATCAAAGTGATTGTTCATGTAATCCATTCCTGCCTGATTACCTTCTGCAAGCCATTTTTCGAGATAAACCGCACTCTCTCCTACGGTATCGGCACGAGCAATACCACAAGCAGAAAAGCCGAGGCGTAAAGCTTCGGCTTTTATTTGTTGAGAAAGTACTTCTTTATTCATTATAATAACTTAAACTGATAGCCTTGTTCAAGTAACCATTCGATAGAACGAGGTAAAGCATATTTCATGTTTTGTTCGGACTTCAGCGAATCGTGAAAGGTTATAATGGAACCATTACGCACATAATGCTTCACCTTTTGGAAAACCTGCTCGCCATTTAGTTTATTACTATAATCACGAGTTACCAAATCCCACATTATTATCTTATACTTCTTTCTGAGAACATAATACTGGTGAGCTCTCATGTGACCATGCGGCGGGCGAAAAAGATCTGATTTAATCATCTCATTTGCCTTATCGGTATTGGCCAGATAGTTTTTCGTGAGGTACTCAAATCCCCTGATATGATTAAATGTATGATTACCCACACGATGCCCGCGTTCAATAATCATTTTAAATTCTTCAGGGTGCTTGCGCACATTATCTCCTACCAGAAAGAAAGTAGCTTTAATCCCGTATTTATCTAATAAATCCAATACCCAGGGAGTTATTTCGGGAATGGGTCCATCATCGAAAGTAAGATAAACAGCTTTCTCTTTCGGATCCATTCTCCAAATAGCCCCCGGATAAAGAGCCCTTATTAACTTTGGGGGTTGTTCAATAAACATCTTTTTTAAAATTCACTATTTTGCACCGGTTCTCATTGAATAAGAAGCATAAAGTGCTTCAAATTTCTTTGAGTAATCTGGCAATAAAGACGATTTATATGCTTTCAGCAATTTATTTGTTTCGTCCAGAATATACAAATTATAAACGCATTCCTGATTGCTTGCAGCTAGTTGTGAGTTATTCATACTCAAGTACCATCTTCCATACTGATAAGACTTGGTGAACAAATCAGTAAGAATCTTTTCTGCTTTCTGTTTCTGTCCAAGTGCAAAGTAAGCTTTAGCCATTTCCATTGATCCACTTTGGAAATCGTGAGGAACAGAAGCTGTAGGAATAACCTTTTGTCCGTATTCGAGCAACTTCAAAGCTTTATCTTTCTTGCCTTGATTAACAAGTTGAAGAGCAAGCTGAGAGAACAATCTACGGTGTGAGTAACACATTCTCAGTACATTTTCGTCAAGATAAACTTTAGGATTATCCATTCCTCCCCATTTAAACTTGTTCATGATGTTATTATACATCTTTTCGCTGTCCATGCGAGCGCCAAGTTTAGCTGTGTTAAATGGAGTAATGCGGTAAGCAAGACCTTCCTGACAGAAATTATCTGCGAAACAAAGGTGATTTTCAGATCCTACAGATATTGCCATATAAACAGGACGTTCCCAGTTACATTCAGCAATCATCTCAAGCATCATCAATTCCGACTTGCTGATTCCACGTTTACCCTTTAATGAAAGAGTCATATAATCCGGAATAACTCCCTTCAATGAATCAGGAATCATCATTCCCGAACGTTTGATAGCTTCTTTATCAAGCTTGATAACAATACTATCTGTAGGAATAATCTTAAATTCTTCCTTATCAGAACGTACCCAATGCTTAAGAATGTTCTTTAGCTCGAATGGGTTATCACCAAAATTCTTTTTAGCTTCGGCCGGGTTACTCTTATAAAGAGCAAGAATTGTTTCTTTCACCTCTGGACGTACCTGAACATATTCGTTCGCACCGGTAACATATTCCAAACGGTTCCATGTAATAGGAACTGACGGAGAGTCATAAGCCGGACGTTTCATTTGGTCAATATACCAGTCTGTTTGCAAATAACTTAAATTACAAACACGAACATCGGTACGGAATCCTTCTGTTTCCTGATTGTACCACAATGGGAAAGTATCGTTATCACCATTGGTAAAGATTATAGGATTACCTTTAGTCTGACAAGAGTTTAAATAGTTCTGACCAATGTCGCGGCAAGCATAACGATCAGAGCGGTCATGGTCATCCCATGTCTGACCAGCCATCTGAATTGGCACAATCAAACAAGCTACAGAGGCAATAACAGCAGCTGGTGTTTCGCCCAGTTTCTTATTTAGCAACCTTACTAATCCGGCAACACCCATACCAATCCATATTGCATACGCATAGAATGAGCCGGCATAAGCATAGTCTCGTTCACGCGGCTGACTAGGAGTTTGATTCAAATACACAACAATTGCAATACCAGTCATAAAGAACAAGAAGAATACAGCCCAGAATCCCTGAATACCCTTTTGTCCTCGATAAGCCTGGAATAGAATTCCGATTATACCCAGCAATAATGGAAGACAGTAGAAAACATTATGCCCTCTGTTATTAGCAAGATCATCAGGCAATAAAGACTGATCTCCAACCAATGCATTATCTATAAAAGGAATTCCGGTTATCCAGTTACCATGTTCAATTTCTCCAGAACCTTGAATATCATTCTGTCTTCCGGCAAAGTTCCACATAAAATAACGCCAATACATAAAGTTCATCTGGTAAGAGAAGAAGAATTTTATATTCTCCAGCTGTGTAGGCACATTTACAGTAACCATTTCACCACACTGATCATAAGGGACATCATATCCTTCTACATTCATCCAGTTCTTATATTGAGCTTCGTGTGCAGAACTATACATACGAGGGAACAGCATGTTCTGAGCATAGACATAGTCTTGCTGGTTACCAGCTGTAATATATTGGTCTTTTTCGTTTGGCGAAGCTTTTTCTTTTCTGATATAGATAGGAGCTCCTTCTTCAACTACCGGAGAACAATAGCCATCTTTCTCTTCCAATTTTACTTTAGATGAATAAGCCGGACCATAGAAAAGAGGTCGGCTACCATATTGTTCACGTCCCAAATAACTTCCCAATGTGAAGATATCTTCCGGAGAGTTCTGATCCATTGGCGTATTAGCAGTTGAACGAATAACGATCAATGCATAAGATGAATATCCAACCATAATCATCATAATGCAAAGCAAAGAAGTATTCAATGTACGTGCACTAATCTGATATTTCTTATTGATGAACTCAGCAAACAAGTAAATTGCCAAAACAGCTAAAACAATAGCACCAATCACAACACTACTGGTTCCGTGGCCATAGAAAGGAATTCCTAAAAGCGCAACAGTTAGCAGGAATGACAACTTCATCTTTTTATCACTCTTTTCTACATAAGATTCATATATTCCCCAGAAAATAGCAGCTAAAAGAATAACAATATAAATAATAAGTCCTGTGTTAAATGGTAGTCCAAAGTCGTTTACGAACAAGAGTTCAAACCATCCCCCTACTTTTACAAAACCGGGAACAATACCATAAAGCACAATACCAATCAAGACCATTGAGCCAACCAATGCGAGCAAAGAGCCTTTTGCATTAGCGTTAGGGTGTTTCTTGAAATAGTAAACCAATACGATTGCCGGAATGCAGAGCAAGTTAAGCAAGTGCACACCGATAGACAATCCGGTAAGATATGCTATCAGAACAATCCAGCGATCAGAATGAGGCTCATCGGCCACATCTTCCCACTTCAATATTAACCAGAATACAACGGCAGTGAACAATGAAGAGTAAGCATAAACCTCACCTTCTACAGCACTGAACCAAAAAGTATCTGAAAAAGTATATACTAAAGCTCCCACAAGACCACTACCCATAATGGTAATAATCTGGCTAAGCTTAGGTTCCTGATCATCCTTTAAAACAAGCTTTCTTGTTAAATGGGTAATTGTCCAGAAAAGAAACATAATACAGGCAGCACTCATCAAGGCCGACATCGTGTTAACCATCTTGGCTACCATTGCCGGATCACTAACGAATTGAGTAAAGAAATTAGCTGTCAGCATAAAGAAAGGTGCACCGGGAGGATGCCCTACTTCCAGTTTATAACTTGAAGTAATAAACTCGCCACAATCCCAGAAACTGGCTGTGGGTTCTATTGTCAGGCAATAGACAACGGCTGCAATAGCAAATGCGAACCAACCCGTCAGGTTGTTCACTAACTTGTACTGTTTCATTAAAAATATGTTTATATTGTTACATACGCGCGGCAAAGATAGAAAACTTTAATTAAAAATATGCAAGTAACGCTTGTTTTCAGTCTTTTAGGAAGTTTAAAGTTTAACTATTTTCATCTTTTTAATGATTGTAAACATTAAAATTTTTACTTCTGTTCTTCGTGATGGTGATTCTTTATAATGCGGTGAGGGAGTTCACCATGTCCCAACAACTCGATAGGGCATTCAAACTTCTCTTCCAGCCATTCTGCAGACACCTCGGAATCGGGATGGTAATCGAGGGTTTCATTCACACAAGCTATTGTTTTTACATTACTGATAACTGTACCAATATCATGAGAAACCAAAATGATTGCCCGTTCTTTATTAATTTCGGAAAGAGTTTCATAAAGACGACTTTCAAAACGCTTATCAATATAAGTATTAGGTTCGTCAAGAATTACAATTTCGGGATTGGAAACAATAGCTCTTGCCAGCAAAACACGTTGAAGCTGTCCGCCAGACAACTGACCGATCGTTTTTTTCTCAAGACCTTGCAATCCCATGTGAGTAATAATTCCCTCAACCTGTGCATGGTGCTCACCCGAGAATTTCTTTATCAGAGACTTTTTCCGGCTTAACCCCGAAAGAATAACATCATATACAGATATTGGAAACTTCTTATCAATGGCACTATACTGAGGTAAATATCCCATCGACAAGTTATTCACCGGTTTCCCGTCACGTAAAAAACGGATGTCTCCACTTTCCGGCTTCAGCAAGCCCAGAATAAGTTTAATTAATGTGGTTTTTCCTCCACCGTTTGGACCTATAATGCCTAAGAAATCACGCTCATAAACATTCAGGTTTACATCGCGCAACACAGTTTTGCAATCATAACTAGCAAACAGATGTTCTATTTCAATAATCTTATTCATCGTTTCAATGCTTGGGCTATTCTAATCATTTCTCCTTTCCAATCATAAGAAAGAGGATTTATGCGCACAATCTTTGTTCCGGTTTCTTTGGCTATTAATTCAGCATTACTCTTATCAAACTCTTCCTGCACAAAGATAACCCGTACTCCCTCCTTTTTGCATGTAAGCATCAATTCCTTCAACTGTGAAGGTGAAGGCTCTTTCCCTCCGGCTTCAATAGAAATCTGATGCAATCCATAATCGCGTGCAAAGTAAGACAGAGCAGGATGATAAATCATAAACGATTTATCAGCTCCTTTTAAAATTGTCCGTAGTGTATCTTCAACAGCCTTTATCTCTTGTTTTAGTTTATTGCATCTTTGGATATAATAAGATTTATTTTCTTTGTCCAAAGAGCATAGAGCTTTACAAGTATTATCTGCTATAATCTGTGCATTTATTGTTGAATTCCAAATGTGAGGATCGGCCTCGTTTGAGGCATGATGATGACCATCTTCACTATCATGGTGATGGGTACCATATACTAATTTTATTCCTGCTGAAGTATCAAAAGGACGCATTTGAGGAGCATTCTCCATCAAACGATTAAACCAAACCTGTTCAAAACCAATGTAACCTATACGGAGATAGGCTTCACTTTTACCAAGAGAAACTAGCTGGGCAGGAGTTGGGTCGTAACTCTCGGGACTGGTTCCTTTAGGTACCATGCTTATAACAGAATATTTATCTCCAGCTATTTGCTCTGTAAAATAACGCTGCGGCTCAAGAGTAACAGTTAATATTCTTTTACCAGACTCCTTTTTATTTGTACATCCGATAAAGCTTATACTGATTAATAAAGATAGAGCAATAAGTATTTTATTCATAATTTCGTTTTAATCCGTACTTTGCAAAAGTAAATATAAATATTGATAGTAAGATGAAATTCCTTACCTTTGTTGGCAAAACAAGGGGTCCAAACTAATAATGGAAACAAGAAAACAATCACTTTTATCCGAGATAGAACTCACAGCCGACGGAAGCCATACTCTTTTTGTTCCGTCTATGAATGAACATTATCACTCTGTAAACGGAGCAAGAACTGAAGCAGAACATATCTACTTAAACTATGGTTTCAAAGAAAGTTGCGCCTCTCCCGTAAACGTACTGGAAATTGGTTTTGGAACAGGATTGAATGCGTTTCTTACTTTGATTGAAACACAGAAACTGCAAAGACAAACAGTCTATACAAGTCTTGAACTATATCCATTATCTCAGGAAGTAATCGAACAATTAAATTATCCAAGTATTATATATCCGGAGTTTTCAAATCTTTATTTTGACTTACACCGAGCTGAATGGAATAAACTATGCAAAATCTCATCTGATTTCTCTTTATTGAAAATCAATATCGATTTTACACAAATTCCTCATGCCAATGAATCTTCAAAATGGAAATTAGGAACTATAGATAACCAGTCCATCTATTATGATGTTGTCTATTTTGATGCATTTGCACCAGAAAAGCAACCTGAAATGTGGAATCAGAATTTATTTGATGCTATATATGCTTCTATGAGTAATAACGGTATACTAATGACATATTGCGCAAAAGGAGTAGTAAGAAGAATGCTTCAAACTTCTGGATTTAAAGTGGAAAGGTTACCTGGCCCTCCGGGGAAAAGAGAAATATTAAGAGCCACAAAACAAGAAAATAATCAGTTATAAATTTTGTATCAGTGACAGAAAGCCATCAACTGCATACAACATACAATATACTACAAATATATAACGAACCAATTTACCCACAAACATAGAAGTAGTAGTAAGAAGAACATTACTACGCATAAAGCCCAACGCCATAGAAATAACTTCTCCTATAGTTGGCAAGAAAGCAAAAAAAGCCATCATGGCACCTTTGCCCTGAAGAAACTTCTGCATCTTTAAAATCTTCTCGTGCTTTACTTTGAAATACTTCTCGGCCCATTCAATTTTACCTAAATAACCAATATAGTAGCATGACATTCCTCCGGCTGTATTTCCCAATGAAGCCCATACTACAGAATATAAAGGATCGAAACCCAATTTGATAAGGACAACAAGCACTATCTCTGAACTGAAAGGCACAATACTTCCCGCAAGCATAGCAGAGACAAACAGTCCCGGATATCCCATATCAATTAAAAACTGCTGAACTGTAGCTATTATAGCATCCATAAATTATATATCAGAAGAGTTGCTAATCCTATTAAAGAAACAATAAAGAATATATTTGAACTGCGGCTCTTTGTCAAAGCAAAAAAGTGGCCGGCCAGGAAACTGAAACAAACCAATAATAAAGGAAATACTGTCACGAAATGTTGTGGCTGAAGTATTAATAATATAAGTAAGCAGGTTCCTATTAAGGAGAAAAAATTTAAATAGACTCTTGTGCGTATTTTATCCTGCCATCCGTTTATTAAGCTATTAGCCACACCAACTACAAATAACAAAATAATATAACTTATAGTTGCTATCTGCCAACCTTTTAAAACTAAAAAATTAATAGGCTCAAAAGTAATAAGCGTTTGAAAAGGATGGTAAATCATTTCCAAATGATTAAAGGTAAATGCATACCCTGCCAGAAACCAGAAAGGAAACGTAAGACCTAACAGTCCGGCAAAAAAGCTTCTTGGATTTAATGATTGGAAGTTGTAAGCAGCAATAAGATAAACAGGAGCCAGATATAATAGCTGAGGAAGGATCAAACCACTTAATCCTAAAAACATCCACGAATAAAATATATTTTCTGAAGGATTTGGATGCTGATAGGACTTGAAAAGAAAATAGATAGATATAACCATGAAAAGCGTAGAAGCCGTTCCAACATGCAACGGATATAACTCGGGACAGGCAGCAATAACTATCAAATAAAAAGAGGTCTGAATAGAAGCTCTAAGGCGGATAATTCCAAAAGTATTATTGAGCTCAATTAATAGATAACTAATAAAAGCATAAAATATGAAGTTTATTAATAAGCTTATAGACTTACCCAGAAAAAAAGGCTCCAGCATCTGCCAGACCGGTGATGAAGAATGAGAAAACACTGCTACAGGTTTAATAAAATAAACCCCAAGCCAAATCATAACAGACAATAACATAACGACAGGCAAAGTAATTTTACCTGTCGTTATTCTATGTTGTATACTTTTTCTTATCATCTATAGTTATAAATCAAATCCAATATCTGAACGGAAATACTTCTTTTCAAAATCGATTAGTTTAGCAGCAGAGAATGATTGTGCCAAGGCTTCATCTTTATTATTGCCATAAGAACTGATTGCCAATACACGACCACCATTGGTAACAACCTGACCATCTTTCAAAGTAGTTCCAGCATGGAATACAATGCTGTCTTTAACTTGATCTAGTCCACTAATCGGGAATCCCTTATCATAGTGTTCAGGATAACCACCTGAAACCAACATCACACTAACAGCCGAACGGGGATCTTCTTCCAATACTTTTTCATTCAGATTACCTGCAGCAACTCCTTCAAAAAGTTCTACAAGATCACTCTTCACACGAAGCATCACGGATTCTGTTTCAGGATCTCCCATACGAACATTATATTCAATAACCATTGGTTCACCTTTAACATTGATCAAGCCTAAGAATATAAATCCTTTGTAATCGATTCCTTCCTGAGCTAAGCCTTCAACTGTTGGACGAATAATACGTTCATCAACTTTCTTCATCCATGCTTCATCAGCAAATGGAACTGGAGAAACAGAACCCATACCACCAGTATTTAATCCTTTATCGCCTTCGCCAATACGTTTATAATCTTTAGCTACCGGAAGGACTTTGTAGTTTTTACCGTCTGAAAGAACAAAAACAGAACATTCAATGCCGCTTAGGAATTCTTCAATAACAACAGTAGCACTGGCATCACCAAACATTCCACTCAACATTTCCTGAAGTTCTTTTTTAGCTTCTTCTAAAGTAGGTAAAATCAATACTCCTTTACCAGCGCAAAGTCCGTCAGCTTTCAATACATAAGGAGCTTCCAAAGTTTCAAGGAAATCAAGACCTTCCTGCAAATTAGCAGATGTAATGCTCTTATATCCAGCAGTTGGAATATTATGGCGCATCATAAATGCTTTTGCAAATTCTTTGCTACCTTCCAATGTAGCACCTTTTTGTGAAGGGGCAATTACCGGTATCTTATTTAATTCGGAATCATTCTGAAAATAATCATAGATTCCCTTTACAAGAGGATCTTCTGGTCCAACTACGACCATATTTATATTATTGTCAAGAACAAAAGCTTTGATAGAAGAAAAATCATCTGCCTTAATATTAACATTTTCTCCTACACTGCTCGTTCCTGCATTTCCCGGAGCAATATACAATTTTTCTATCTTTGGGCTCTGCGCTATCTTCCATGCTAATGCATGCTCTCTTCCACCCGAACCTAATAATAATAATTTCATAGTTGTATTGTATTATTTATTTAAGAAACTCATCAAAATACTGAGTCATTTTATTATTTAAATGTACGCGGTCTTTGCCTACAACGCCATGTTCATGTCCCGGATAGATAAATAAATCCGGATAAGTACCAGCTTCAATGCAAGCTTTCATGAAAGAATAAGTATGCTGAGGAACACAAGTAGGATCTACTCCTCCATGAATTACCAACAGATGTCCTTTCAGGTTACCTGCCTTGAGTTTCATATTAGAATCTTTGTAACCTTCCGGATTTGTTTCCGGTGTATCCATATAACGTTCACCATACATTACTTCATAATAGCTCCAGTCAATAACAGGTCCTCCTGCTACACCAACCTTGAATGTATCAGGATAACGTAACATAAGATTCGTTGTCATAAATCCACCAAAGCTCCATCCGTGAACTCCAATTCTATTTGCATCAACAAATGGAAGAGTCTTCAGGAACTCAACACCTTTCATCTGATCTTTAGCTTCAACTACACCTAAGTGACGGAAAGTTGCCTGTTCAAAGGCCTGACCACGATTTTCACTTCCGCGATTATCTATGCTGAACATCACATAGCCTTTACTTGCCATATAGATTTCCCAGCCACGCGCTCCACCAAGCCAAGTATTATTAACCACCTGAGCATGAGGTCCACCATATACATAAATAACTGTTGGATATTTCTTTGAAGGATCAAAATCAACAGGCTTTATCAAACGATAATAAAGGTCGGTTACCCCATCATCAGCCTTAATCGTTCCCATCTCAATGGTTGGAGTTTTGTATCCATCATAAGGATTACTTGCTGTAAGCAAATTATTCACCTTCCCTTTTGTCACATCAATAAGATCAATGCAACGAGGAGTAGTGGTAGATACATATCTGTCGATTACATATTTGCCCGAAGCCGAAAGTAGTGTTGTATGAGTTCCATTAGCCGGAGTAACTCTTATACGTTTACCAGTTTTCAGATTAACTTTATATGTTTGAGCTTCCAATGGACTTGCTTCGGTTGATGAAATATAAATATTGTCTCCTTTTGCATCAAATCCAAGAATATCCTTCACTAACCAACTGCCTTTAGTCAACTGTTTTACAAGCTTACCATCAGTATTATATATGTATAGATGGTTAAAACCATCCCGTTGGCTTTGATAAATAAACTTAGTATTATCCCCTTTTATAAATAATATAGGATGCTGTGGTTCTACATATTTCGGACTACTCTCTTCAATCAACATCATCTCCTTATTTCCACTTTCTACATTATAAGAGAAAAGTTGAGAGTGATTCTGATCGCGGTTTAATTCAATATAATAAAGAGTCTTTTCATCCGGACTCCAGGTTATATTGGTAAAATAACGATCTTTTGGATTACCTGCATTCAGATAAACAGTCTTTCCTGTAGCTACATTATATATTCCAATAGTCACTTCATGACTAGTCATTCCCGCCATTGGATATTTTCCTGGTTTCACTGTAGCAATGCGTGAATCTATATCTACAAAAGGATAATCGGCAACCATCCGTTCATCCATTCTGTAAAAAGCTAATAAATTTCCTTTTGGTGACCAAAAAGTTCCTTTTGAGATTCCAAACTCATTACGGTGAACGCTTTGTCCACAAACAACGCCTTTTGGTTCATGAGTAATCTGGATATTCTCTCCTTTTGCATCAGCAATATAAAGATTATTATCAATGGTATAAGCTACAATATTATTTTCTTTGCAATAATCGTTATTCGCTGCTTTCTCTTTTATATTAATAACATTGGTTATTTTCTGCATCCCAAAATCATAAAAAACACTCTTCTGAGGCAAATCAATTTTCATGATTTTCTTTTCAGGAAAAGGAAAAGAAACTGAATAAAAATGACTGATTTTTCCTAGCTTCTGATCTCCCAAGGACTTATTTACCTGTTCAAGAGTTACAAGTGTGGTTTCTTTCATCTTGTTAGCAGGATCAATAGATACAAGTTTATCTATATCCGGCTTTATACAAATATCACCCCACCATTGCAAACCATAAATATTCTCAGGAAGATGTTGAGCATAAGTAGCACCTCCAGGAATCAAATCATCTATAGTGAATTCTTTCAAATTCTGAGCCATAGTTCCAGCAGATAAAAACAATGTTGCACCCAAGGCCATCATTAATTTTTTCATCTTTAATATGCTTTTTCTTTCTTGAAATCTTTATATTTTCCTCCAAATATCTGGTATTTGCGGAATTCACATTCCAAAGATCCATTGAAAAGAGGAATCTTGCGAGATGGCTTCAATCCAATCTGATCAAAACATTCTTCACGGTAACTTAAAATCCATGCATCCTGATCAATAAAGGCATGTTTCAGGCGCTCACCAATCATTTGATACAATCCCAATAAATCACGAGTAGAGATACGTTCACCATAAGGAGGATTCATTACTATAATCGATTCTTCCTTAGGTTTTTCAAACTGTTGGAAAGGTTGTAGTTTTAAAATAATTTCCTTAGACAAACCTGCAGCCTTTACATTATTGATTGCAATCTCATGTGCCTGAGGATTGTTGTCGTAACCAAATATTCTATGATTGAACTCACGTTCCTGAGAATCATCATTATAGATATTATCAAACATTTCCTGGTCAAAGTCTTTCCATCTTTCGAATGCAAACTCTTTGCGGAAAACTCCCGGTGCAATATTGCGGGCAATAAGTGCAGCTTCAATAGGAATAGTTCCCGAACCACACATTGGGTCTATCAAATCACATTGTCCATGCCAGCCTGTCATCAAAATCATTCCTGCTGCAAGCACTTCGTTTAATGGAGCTTCAACAGCTTCCTGACGATAACCTCTACGATGAAGAGATTCACCAGAAGAATCTAATGACAAGGTACATTTATTTTGTGCAATATGAATATTCAAAAGAACATCAGACTTATTGATACGTACAGAAGGGCGTTTGCCATTTAAATCTTTGAAATAGTCAACAATAGCATCTTTTACTTTGTACGCTACAAACTTTGAATGACGAAACTCTTCGCTAAAAACAACAGCATCTACAGCAAAAGTTTTATCTACATCAAGGTACTCTTCCCAATTAATTTTTTTAATCTGATTGTATACCTCATCAGCATCCTTAGCAATAAAGTGTTTGATAGGTTTTAAAATACGAATTGCTGTACGCAAACAAAAGTTTGCACGGTACATCATTTCTTTATCACCAGAGAAGGAGACCATACGTCTACCAATCTGTACATCATTTGCTCCTAAATTAGTTAATTCTTCAGCTAAGACTTCTTCCAGCCCCTGGAAAGTTTTTGCTATAAGTTCAAATTGCATATATTATTTTTAAAAATTTATTTTTTTGCTTTTGTTTGTACCAGTCTTGCTCCCTGCGGAACATCTTCAGTTACCCATATATTACCTCCAACAGTAGCACCTTTTCCAACAGTTATACGTCCAAGAATAGTTGCGTTAGAATAAACAATAACATCATCTTCAAGAATTGGATGACGTGGAATTCCTTTGATAGGATTACCATCTTTATCGAGTGGGAAGCTTTTAGCACCAAGAGTTACACCTTGATAGAGCTTTACATTATTGCCAATGATACTGGTTGCACCAATTACTACACCTGTTCCGTGGTCTATAGTAAAATAAGATCCGATCTGTGCTCCGGGATGTATATCAATACCTGTTTCAGAATGAGCCATTTCTGTAATGATGCGAGGAATTAAAGGAACTTCAAGTTTCAACAATTCATGAGCTATTCTGTAATTTGTAATGGCTTTAATAGCAGGATAGCAGCAAATTACTTCTCCAAAGCTTTGCGCCGCAGGGTCACCATTATACGCAGCTTCTACATCAGTTGCCAAAGTACGGCGTAACTGAGGGAATAATCCAATAAGCTTAGCAGCCAAATCTGCAGCTTTAGCCTGTTTAGTTTCAGTATCCTCTGTACACTCTTCTGAAGCGCCAAAACATAAACCTGCCATTATTTGCTTTGTAAGCAAGCCAAAAAGCTTTTCAATATTTACTCCGATGTGATAATTGATAGTGCGGCTATTCACCGTTGAGTTTCCAAAATAACCTGGAAAAAGAATCGCACGCGAAAGCTCTATAATATCTTGAAGAATCTTAGCAGAAGGAAGTGGCTCTCCATCTTTATGCTGATGCATCAATCCTTTATATGATTCGCTTTCCGAAAGCTCATCAACAGCTTGTGTCAGAATGTGAGTAAAATTCATTGGACTCATAAGTAATCCCTACTATTTATAACTGCGCAAAGTTAGGAATTATTGCCAATAATACAATGAATTAGCTTTGAAATCTCACGTTTATTAATAATTGAACAACATTACCCTATTTCTTAATTTTCTCCTGCAACAAAGTAAGAGCACAACAAATATTCATAAAGTATTTTTAGGGTAAACAAAACAACCGGTAATCAATGCTTTTTTATAAGCAATTGATTACCGGTTTATATTATGCTATTATTCTAGTAAATATGAATTATTCAGCCAAAACACCTTTTAGAGTAGCAGAGCTTGCTTCATTTATTGTAACCTTAACAAAATCACCTATTCTGTGGCTTCCTTTGTCAAATACAACCACACGATTCTGCTCTGTTCTGCCTACAAGCTGTTCACGAGAACGCTTAGAAACGCCTTCTACCAGTACTTCATAAGTTTTACCAATGCAGCGTTTATTGCTTTCAGCTGATAGTTGATTCTGTAATTCTATAATCTCATTCAACCGGGCCACCTTCACTTCTTCAGGCACATTATCTTCCAGATTTTTAGAAGCATAAGTTCCTGGTCGTTCAGAATATTTAAACATGAAAGCAGAATCATAACCACATTCTCTCATTAAAGAAAGAGACTCCTGATGATCTTCTTCTGTTTCAGAATGGAAACCAGAGAAAATATCTGTAGACAATCCACAATCGGGAACAATTCTCTTAATTGCAGCTACTCTTTCCAGATACCACTCACGGTTATATTTCCGGTTCATGAGCTTCAATATTCTTGTGCTTCCACTTTGTACCGGCAAATGAATGTGCTTACATACATTTGGCACCTGAGCAATAACTTCCAAAGTTTCATCACTCATATCCTTTGGATGAGAAGTTGTGAAACGTACACGCATTGTTGGAACTGCTTCAGCCACAGTACGGAGAAGCATAGGAAAAGTAATGGTTTCGCCAGTCTTTTCAAAACAATATGAATTTACATTCTGTCCCAGTAATGTAACTTCTTTATAACCTTTTGCAGCTAAATCTCGTACCTCATTAAGAATACTTTCCACATCCCTGCTACGCTCACGCCCACGGGTATAAGGAACAATACAATAAGTGCAGAAATTATTGCAGCCACGCATAATCGAAACAAATCCTGAAATATGATTACCACAAATACGGGAAGGAATTACATCGCGATAAGTTTCAGTAGTAGAGAGTTCTACATTCATGGCCTTTTCACCAGTTTCTACAGAAGCGACAAGTTCGGGTAAAGTTAAATAAGCATCCGGCCCAACAACAAGATCAACGTGATGATTTTCTATCAAATCATCTTTTACTCTTTCTGCCATACAGCCTAATACACCAACAATAAGATGCTTCTTTTTCTTCTTTAAAGAATAAAAGAATTCCAGACGATTCAGAATCTTTTGTTCAGCGTTATCACGAATTGAACAAGTATTCATAAAAACAGCATCTGCTTCTTCCAGGGTTTCACATACATTATACCCAGCCATCTTCATTACTGACGCAATTACCTCGCTATCTGCCACATTCATCTGACAGCCATACGTTTCGATAAACAATTTTTTGTTCTCAAAATCAGTTGCAGATTTAAAGTCTGCTCCTGTTACTTCATTCATAATCTTACAATTTAAAATTTGGACGCAAAGATACGTCTTCTTAACCAATTACGCAGTGCGACACTTAAAAAAAATGCATAAACTTACATCTATAAGGAATTCTTAAAAAGAATTATATAAAATCCTCATCTCCAGACTCTGGATATTTGTGAGGAAAATTGGTTAACAGAGCAATTAACTACCCAATTATTAATTAGTTAAGATTATAACAAACACAAAGAAACGGAACTCTTAAAAAGACTGTTTTTTAGAACAATTTCTGTAATACTATCAATTTAAATTCATATCTTTGAAAACTAAATTTAAATATAATCATGGATGATTTTCTTCAATACATAATTGTTGTTGTTGCAGTTATTGCTGCAATAGTAAGCAAAATCCGCAAACAGGAGAAGGCAGATAATGATAAAAATAATAAGAAGCCTACAGTAGCTCCATCAGAACCAGATAATAAAAAAGGAAATACTATTTTAGATAACTGGGAAAAATGGTTTGAAGCTGATGAGACTAAGGTTACTCCGTTAAAACAGGAGCCTGTAAATGTTGCTATTCATCCGTCTCCGAAAAAGACAGATATTTCAACTTCGAACAAACAAATTGCAACTGCCAACCATAAAGAAAAAGAAGATATTTCTCTAAAGAATGAAATACTAGAAAATACTCCCGACATCCAGCTTAATACAATAGAAGATGTGCGCCGGGCTATTATCTATTCAGAAATAATTCAAAGAAAGTACTAAAAAATTTAATTTAACTTGAAATTATACTATTGAAAATTATGTCATTAAAGTTTATTACCGCAGAAGAAGCTGCCAGCTTCGTTAAAGATGGAGATAACGTTGGATTCAGTGGATTTACACCAGCAGGTGCACCAAAAGCTATACCAGCTGCTATTGCAGAAAGAGCGATAGCCGAACATGAAAAGGGAAATCCTTTCAGTATTGGAGTACTTACAGGAGCATCTTCAGGAGATTCTCTTGATGGTGCACTTACCAGAGCCAAAGCAATAAAGTTCCGTGCTCCATACCAAACAAACAAATCTATGAGAAATGCCATTAATATTGGAGAGATAGATTATCAGGATCTTCATCTTTCAGAAATGGCACAACAGGTTCGTTACGGTTTCATGGGAAAGGTAAATGTAGCTATTATTGAAGCTTGTGAAATAACCGAAGATGGGAAAATATATCTGACTACTGCCGGTGGAAATGTTCCTACATATTGCCGCTTAGCCGATAAAATTCTTATTGAACTAAACAGCCATCATAGCAAAGGACTGATAGGTATGCACGATATGTATGAGCCTTTGGATCCTCCCTACAGAAAAGAGTTGGCTGTATATACTCCATCAACTCGTATTGGTCTTCCTTATGTACAAGTTGATCCTGCAAAAATTGTTGGTATTGTTGAAACTAATGTTCCTGATGAAGCACGTGGTTTTGATCCTGCCGATGAAATAACTACTCAAATTGGAAATAACGTAGCAGCATTCCTGGCAAAAGAATTAAAAGCCGGACGTATTCCTTCTACTTTCCTTCCACTTCAATCGGGTGTAGGTAATGTAGCTAATGCAGTTTTAGGAGCATTGGGAAAAGATATGGATGTACCTGCATTCGAGATGTATACTGAAGTTATTCAGGATTCTGTTATCGACTTAATGTTGCAAGGAAGAATTAAATTCGGAAGTTGCTGCTCATTAACATTAACAGATGAATGCTTGCAAACCATTTATAACAATATCGATTTCTTCAAGGATAAAATAGTTATGCGTCCTGCCGAGATTTCAAATAATCCGGAAATTATACGTCGTCTGGGAGTTATCAGTATTAACACCGCTATTGAAGTAGATATTTATGGTAACGTTAACTCTACTCATATTGGCGGAACAAAGATGATGAATGGTATTGGCGGATCTGGAGACTTTACCCGTAATGCTTATATGTCTATCTTTACTTGTCCATCTATTGCCAAGGGAGGAAACATCAGTGCTATTGTTCCAATGGTATCTCATTGTGATCACAGTGAACACTCTGTTAACATTGTTATTACAGAATTAGGAGTAGCTGACCTTAGAGGTAAGAGCCCTATGCAAAAAGCAGAGGCAATCATTGAAAACTGCGTTCATCATGATTACAAACAACTTCTTTGGGATTATCTTAAATTTGCCGGAGAAGGACATAAGGGACATACTCCTCACCGTATTGATGCGGCTCTTGCATTCCATGTTGCATTGGCAAAGAAGGGAGATATGAAAGCTGTAAACTGGTCTGATTACGAATAGTATTTAAACAATTTATATTTATGAGGGCGCCCCAAAAGGGTGCCCTTTTTTATATGCGCGGAATTATTCTTCTTTTTTCTGTATATATAGGGGGTGAAATAAAAATGCCCGCGGCTTATAATCAACCAATTAGCTTAAAAAGTAAAACGGATTGTCAGAAAACTTCCTTTATTGTTTCTCTGAAAAATAGAAAGGACGAGTTAAAAAGTGTTTCATGATTGATTTTGAGCACTATATAGGGGGATAAAAAAGAACTAAATTTCAAGCATTTTTATATAATATTACAAATAAAACCAATTAAATGCTCTCAAAAAATGAAAAAAGCTATTTACACAGTTAATCTATTAAAGGTACCCAATTCATATACAAATATTTAGGGCAATAAATTAATTATGTAAAACATTATAACTCAAATCAAGAATAGATTACACTTAAAAGGCTAGCAATACTATAATAAATCTCTATATTTTAGTAGCTATTCATACTTAGAAAAAAGGCTATCTTACTTTTTGGACAGTCCCATATTTATCCTTTAGGTTTTCAATAAATAATAATGCTTCTTTCATTTCAGAAAATTGTTTTATTCACAAAGCAATTCACAGACTTTATCCTGAAATGCTCTCGCTTTGGCAGTTGCCATAACATTCTGATTAATAATAGAGAAAGCAATTATATGACCGTTGGATGCTGTGGCGTAACCGGCCAATGAACTTACACCTGTTACCGATCCGGTTTTAGCATGCACATTTTTATATGCTTTGCCTTCTTTCATTCGTCCGCCGAGTGTTCCGTCTACTCCGGCAATTGGGAGAGCAGGATATAGTTCATCAAAAATTGGTTTCTGTGAATAGGCATATCTCAGATAAGCAACCAGTAATTCCGGAGAAATATAATTATATAAAGAAACTCCACAACCATCAACCAAGTTATAATCCTTAGGATTGAGCCCTAGTTCTGAAATAACTCTTTGAATTACTTTCACTCCATCTTCGCGGCTCAGATGCTTTTTGCCTGATTCCTTAGATGCTGTGTTATAAAGTATTGCTTCGGCAGAAAGATTGTCGCTGTTCTTCATAGCGCGTTGAAGCACCAGACTAAAGGGATGAGAAAGCCTGGCAAAGAATATCGCTGATGAATCTTTTGGTAGTTCGCCATATACATAACCGGGAAGTTGAATTCCTTTCTCCTTTGCTCTTTCCATGAAGGTATGCATAAAAAAATCGGCAGAGTTAGATATAGTTATTCGTAAACGTTTGGCCAACTGTACATTTCCCGTAACCAGAATATTATTCTCCTTATCCATCCAACGGCGGGTAGCGTCCAGAGCTTCTTTCTCCGGATTGTTACTTACCGTTTGGTTTTTAATTGTATAATATGAGGAAGCCGGAGTGCAAACTATCTCTGCAGGTTCTCCCTTTTTCCCAGGTTTAGCATAAACCTCAACATATCCTTTCTGAAGCATTAACGGAGATATTTCCGGTTGAAAAGAATAGGGTGCATCATCCCACGACCAGCCTGCACCCCAATATAAAGAATCGGTCATTGAAACATCTGCAATAAACTTACCGGTTATACTTTTTATGCCCGACTGACTAAGCATTCTTATCAGCCCGTTCATGCTGGGATCAATAAACTCTGAATCGAGTCCTCCTACCAGATAAAGGTCTCCATGCAGAACGCCATTTCTTATTTCGCCGGTATGGTAAAACGTTGTAGAAAAGAAATGATCCGGACCAAGAACTGAAAGTCCGGTTATTGCGGTAATCAGTTTTTGAATGGAAGCCGGACGATAAAGTTTATTCTCCTGATAAGTATAAAGAGACTTGCCATCTGTAAGATCGTAAACAGAAATGCCTACTTCAGACGTTTTTAAGAAATCTTCTTCCAAAAGTTTATCGAGTTTTGCCTTCAGCTCAGGCTGTGCAAAGACTAGTATCTGACAAAAGAACACAAAAAACAATATGGAAAAAGTACGTTTCATTATAAAGCCTCCTTAAATATTTCGCCAACAGTAGGATGTGGAAAAACAAAGCGTTTCCATTCCTCCGTTTTTAATCCCAACTCAACTGCCATCACTGCAAGAGTTATAATCTCAGATGCAGGATTACCATAAACATGAACACCAAGAACGGTGTCGTCTTCACCAATAAGCATTTTGCACATTCCATTTATTCCTTCATTTTCGGCAACGAATCTGCCTGAGAATGCCATTGGGAGTTTAATAGACTTATATGCGATATCTGCCGATTGCAGACTCTCTTCTGTTTGTCCCACTCCTGCAATCTCGGGATTAGTATAAACCACACCGGGAATTGCACAATAACTCATTTTATCTTGCTTTCCAAGAATATGATGAACAGCAACCTCTGCTTCCCGAACGGCTGTATGAGCAAGAAGAGAAAATCCTGTTAAATCACCGCAAACATAAACACCTTCTACAGAAGATTGCATGTATTCGTCAACTTTAATGCATCTTCGTTCAGTTCTGTCGAGGGAAAGATTGTCCAGACCAAAGCCTTCAGTAACAGGTCGGCGACCCACACTCATTAAAATCTTTTCGGCAGTAATACTTCCTTTGCCTTCCTGATTCCCGAATATAACAGTTGCTCCATTTTCGGCATTCTCAAACGCCAGCACTTTTGTACTAATAAGAAACTTTACTCCTTTCTTTGCATAATCGGCTCTTAGTAAAGCAGAGAGTTCTTTATCCATTCCGCCCAGAATTTCATCAAGCATCTCTATAACGGTAACTTCTACTCCCAGACTATTGAAGAAAGATGCAAATTCCATTCCTATTACGCCACCACCAACAATAGCCAAAGAAGTGGGAAGTTCTTTATTGTCCAGCGCATCCCGGTGAGTCCAGAAGTTTATTTGGTCTACTCCCGGAATAGGAGGAATAAATGTTTCCGAGCCAGTGCAGAGAATCAGATTACTGCATTCGTAAGTCTCGTCGTTACATTGCACCGTATTTTTGTTTATTACTTTTGCTTCACCTGTTATAATAGTAACATTATTGGTTGTCAGTTTTGATTTTACTCCAAGCACCAGTTTACGCACCACCTTAGACTTCCGGGCAATAATTTTACCCAAATCGAAAGAAGATTCAGGAACAGTTACGCCATACTTTGAGGCATGACGCGCATAATCATAAACTTTAGCCGAATACAGTAATGTTTTGGTAGGAATACAACCTTCGTTCAGGCATACGCCGCCTAAGTTTTGTTTTTCAAAAAGGACTACGTTCAATCCTTCTTTTCCGGCAAGTTCGGCAGCTGTATATCCTGCCGGACCTCCTCCAATAATAGCAACATCGTATTTCATAGTAGTTGATCGGTAATGGTTAATTTATTCTTTATTTGTCAGTAACTGAAACAACTCTGCCTTCTTTTCCTTTGCAGGAAGCAGAGAATAGTATTCTTTTTTGTGTTTTATCAATATAAATTCTGTAACAGAAATACCCGCAAGCTTTAATTTATAAAATTCATCAATAGATTCAATTTCATCAATCGCTATGGTTCTGTTTTTAAAAAATCTGCCTTGAGAAATAATAAGGATACGTTCGGGAGTTATTGTATATGTTGTATGAAGTACTTTTTCAACCATATAAATTACCCACAATGTGAACAAAGCTCCGGAAATAAAACTTTTATCCACAAAAAAGGTAATCACTAATCCTAATAACAGAACAAAATAGATGTAGTGATACCAAACTATCCTTGCCCGAAATACTTTATTCATTATGATGTTTATCATTTATAATTGTCAATTATCCGTGCCGCAATTTACTAATTTTATTAATTATTGAGCGGGAAAAGAACAATTAAAAAAGTTATTTCGTAGCTTTGTGTTCTCTAAACATATACAGTTATGATTAAGAAGTTTGATTTCTTAGTAATCGGTTCAGGTATTGCCGGTATGAGTTTTGCCCTGAAAGTGGCACATAAAGGAAAGGTCGCGCTTATTTGCAAGACCACTTTAGAAGAAGCAAACACCTATTTCGCTCAGGGAGGAGTTGCTTCCGTTACAAACACACTAGTAGACAATTTCGAGAAACATATTGAAGATACGATGATTGCCGGCGATTGGATTAGTGACCGGGCGGCAGTTGAAAAAGTAGTTAGAGAGGCTCCCGCTCAAATCAATGAACTTATCAGCTGGGGAGTAGATTTTGATAAAACTGAAAAGGGAGATTTTGACTTGCACAAAGAAGGCGGTCACTCTGAATTCCGTATTCTGCATCACAAAGACAATACGGGAGCCGAAATTCAGGATAGTCTTATCCAAGCTGTAAAGCAGCATCCTAACATCACAATCTTTGAAAATCATTTTGCCATTGAAATTCTAACGCAGCATCACCTGGGAGTTACGGTTACCCGCCAGACTCAGGATATTAAATGCTACGGAGCTTATATTTTAGATCCGAAAACCGGAAAAGTTGATACTTATCTGGCAAAAGTTACTTTAATGGCAACTGGAGGTGTAGGAGCTGTTTACCAGACAACCACTAACCCATTGGTAGCAACCGGAGACGGTATTGCAATGGTTTACCGTGCAAAAGGAACTGTTAAGGATATGGAATTCGTTCAATTTCACCCAACAGCGCTTTATCATCCGGGAGACCGCCCTTCGTTCCTTATTACTGAGGCAATGAGAGGTTACGGAGGTGTACTTCGAACCAAGGATGGAAAAGAATTCATGCAGAAGTATGACGAACGCCTTTCTCTTGCGCCACGTGATATCGTGGCAAGAGCTATCGACAATGAAATGAAAAACCGTGGTGACGAGCATGTTTATCTGGATGTAACTCACAAAGATCCGGAAGAAACTAAAAAGCACTTCCCGAATATATACGAGAAATGTCTCAGTCTGGGCATTGACATTACTAAAGATTATATACCTGTTGCTCCGGCAGCCCACTACCTTTGCGGTGGTATAAAGGTAGATCACGATGCCTGCTCTTCAATTGAAAGACTTTATGCCGTTGGAGAATGTTCGTGCACCGGCTTGCATGGTGGTAACCGCCTTGCATCAAACTCGCTTATTGAAGCAGTTGTTTATGCCGACGCAGCAGCAAAACACAGTTTGAGCACTATCGATCAATATACTTATAACGAGGAAATTCCTGAATGGAACGATGAAGGAACACGCTCTCCCGAAGAAATGGTACTTATTACTCAAAGCGCCAAAGAAGTGGGGCAGATTATGAGTACTTACGTGGGTATTGTTCGTTCGGATCTTCGTTTAAAACGTGCATGGGACCGCCTGGATATTATTTACGAAGAAACAGAAAGTCTGTTTAAACGTTCAAAAGCATCTAAAGAAATATGTGAGCTTAGAAACATGGTGAATACTGGTTACCTCATCATGCGTCAGGCAATAGAACGCAAAGAAAGCCGCGGATTGCACTATACAATAGATTATCCGCACGCAAAAAAGTAGGCTGGCATAAACTTCGCCCTGGTTTTTATAACAAACGGAATAGTTTTCTAAAAACCTGGCGAATAAAGAATAAATCCTTGTACAGAACAATTAATTCTTTTGTACAGAAGAATTAATTGTTCTGTACAAAAGAAAACAATCTTTTGTACAAGAATCTAATAACATGCCTCAAAACATTGCCAAAAGAGTCCTTATATCTGTGTCTAACGACCTGGTTACCGACCAAAGAGTCGGTAAGGTTTCGGCTTCGTTGCTACGAAACGGATATGATGTACTGCTGATTGGCTGTATAAAAAAAGAGCGTAAACCATTAGATCGACCTTATCAGACCTACCGTTTCAACCTGTTTTTCAGGAAAAAATTCATCTTCTATCTGGAATATAACCTGCGCCTGCTGTTTGTATTGCTCTTTAAACGCAAAGATATTCTTTTGTGCAACGATACAGATGCCCTACCCGCAAGTTTTATTGTCGCTAAACTATGCAGAGTTCCGTTGGTTTTCGATGCGCACGAGCTGTTTCCCGAAGTTCCTGAGCTGACTAACCGCCCGGGAGTAAAAAGAGTTTGGGAAAAGATTGAAGACACCTTCTTTCCTCACCTGAAGAATTCTTATACCGTATGCCAATCTATTGCGGAACATTATAAGCAGAAATACGGAATTACAATGGGAGTTGTTCGTAACATTCCTAATAAAGATACTGCAACTTCATCCATAAATAGTTCTGAAAGAAAAAGAATAAACCTTTTGCCTTCGCTCGAAGGGAAAAAACTACTGCTCTATCAGGGTGCTATAAACGTGGGTCGTGGAGTGGACTGGCTTATCAATGCCATGCCCTATCTTGATAATTGCATACTTTGCATTTGTGGAGACGGAGATTTACTGCTGGAAATGAAGGCTCTTACCAAAGAAAAACAATTGGAAGAGAGAGTTATTTTCACCGGCCGACTTCCTTTCGAAGAACTTAATCAATACACCGAATTAGCCGACTTAGGTTTTGTTCTTTTAGAGAATATGGGGTTGAGTTACTACTATTCACTTCCCAATCGCATATTCGATTATATGAAATATGGCGTTCCTGTTCTTGCATCTAATTTCCCAGAAATTGCCCGTATTGTTGAAACACACCAAACGGGTAGACTAATTTCTCATTACGAACCGGAATATCTGGCTAAAGTAATTCTTGGAATGCTGAAAGAATGGGAAAATAAGCCAGAAGATAAAGGCCGGTTAAAAGAACTTTCCAAAGAATATTGCTGGGAAAATGAAGAAAAAGTGATGCTCGAAATAGTAAAAAACGCTAAATGAAAAAAGGGAAAGCTGCCTAGTTTCGTTCTGTCCAGAAAAAAACTAAGTCAGCCTTCGCACTACTAATCAACTAATAATAACTAATCTATTAAGGAACACTTTCCTTCCATTTATTAAACACAAAATCTTTTTTAAATACTAAAATGGATATTTCCCTGCAGCAGCTCCTTGCACAAGGCCATTTAGTGCCTTTGTATCTTCGGCCACCGTTGTTGAGCGGTTAAATATACCACATCCCTTATCGCCGGTTCCACCATTATCCCAGTAAAACGGAACAATGCCATAGTTTTTAGCCTGCTCTGTTACGTATTTAACGTAATAAGCACGAGAGTCGAGATGATGAGTCAAGGCATCTCCCGTAAGCGACATACGGCGTGTTGGAGAGAACTCTCCAAGAATAACAGGATATCCTTTATCCACAAAGTTTGTTTTCATCTTGGCAAACTGCGTTTTCACATAGTCTTCTTCGCCAAAAGTGGCAGCTCTTCCGGCTAACTCTCCGGTTGCATACTGATGGAAATCGGCACCCCAAAGAGCAAAATACTTGCCCCAGGTTGCATCGCTCTCCAATCCGCAGAATTGCCATGGATCATAATAGTGAACCTCAACCATCATTCTATTGGCTACATTATCAGTGGAAACTTTTAAATTAGATACAGCCTGATCAATGTTGGTATTAAATGCCTGAATAATCAGATTACGATAAGTATTCTTTCCTCCTGTAGAGCGAACTGCATCCACAAAAGTCTGGTTGTACGACATCTGAACATTGAAATTATCCTGAGTAGGATTACCACCGGTACTACCCATATTTACTTCGTTTGTACCGGCAAAAAGAAGATGCTCATCATAATTTCTGAAGTATATAGATATTTGTTCCCAAATAGCCTTCTGCTTTTTATTAACCTCTGCCTGTTTAGCCAAAGTTGGATTGTTTTCCAGCCATCCGCCATCCCAATGAATATTAAGGATAGCGTACATACCGTTATTAACACAGTAATCAACAACTTCTTTCACCCTTGCCAACCAAAAATCCTTTATCTTATAATTTGTTGAACTTTCAAGATATCTGTTCCATGCACAAGGAATTCTCACTGCATTAATACCCGTAGCTTTAACAGCATCTATCATAGCTTTAGTAGCTGCTGCATTCCCCCAATCAGTTTCACCACTTGCCACAGAACCAATTAAAGTAGCTCCTGTACATTCAAGTGCATTTCCTAAATTCCAGCCTAAATACATTTTCTTTGCAAGAACAAAAGCATCGCTTTCCATCCCTGTTTTATCGGCAGCGATAAAGAGATCTTTCGCAACCTGATTAACGGTAACAGTTTCGGTTAAGCCCGCCATTGTGAAAGTTATAGTACCTACTCGTGAAAAAGAAAAAGCATTGGCTGCAATAGTAAACACCTCTGTTTTATTGGTTACAGTACGGGTAGCAGTCTGAGATATCCAATCCTGATTAACTGTTACTGTATGAGCTGCCGTAGTTTGCAGTTCTACTGTTATCTGACCACCATCGGCACTAACATCATACGTACTTTTCTTTACCACTAATAAATTAGTTAATTCCTGCGTTACTTTTATCTGCTTTGAAAGTGAGCCTGCAGTAACAGTTATTACAGCTTCACGCGTATCATTAGTCGTATTTTCTGTAACAACAACTGCAATTTGTTTAGTACCAGCTTCACCTGAAGAAAGAGACAATGTGCACCACGATTGTGAACTTGTAGCTGTCCAATCTACATTAGATTTAATGGCGAGCATAGTTGTACCGCTTTCTTTAGCAAGTGTAAGCTCTTCTTTTGCCACTATTAATTCCGGTTGAACCTCTGGATCACTGCTAGAGCATGAATACAAAGCTGTTAAAAGAAGAAATAACCATAGAGAAAAGATTTTTTTTAAATAATCCATATTATTAGTTATAAGGTTAGCTAATCTAAAAAACAAAGCTAAGTCATATTGATCTATAACTATTGAATTTTTGTTAAGGCTGAATGGTATATTAGTTAACGCAGGGTATTTAAATGTTGCATAGAGGGGGATAATTTGTTATTAGAGATTTAAAGACTCTAAATAGCCTTATAAACAGGGGATAAAAAGGATATAAAAGAAGTCTGAATTAACAATAAATTCTAAGAAACTAGGATCAAAAATTTAAAGATATCTGGCATCATGAAACAGCAAGAGCCAGACACAACTTGTATCCAGCTCTTGCAATCCATATAGTATGATTTAATAATTTTCTTTCTTTACCTCAAAATGAGCTTGTGGATGTAAACAAGCAGGGCAAACTTCAGGAGCTTCTTTACCAACATGGATATAACCGCAATTACGGCATTGCCATATTACCTCTCCTTCTTTAGCAAAAACTGAAGCAGTTTCAATATTCTTAACGAAAGCGCGATATCTTTCTTCGTGGGCTTTTTCTGCAACAGAGATATTACGATACATTGCTGCTATTTCATAAAAGCCTTCTTTCTCGGCAATATCAGCAAAAGCTGGATAATCTAAAGACCATTCTTCATGTTCTCCGGCAGCAGCAGCTTGCAAATTATCGATTGTACGGCCTATAACTCCTGCAGGAAAACTAGCATTAATTTCTACCATACCTCCTTCCAGATACTTGAACATACGCTTTGCATGTTCTTTTTCCTGTTCTGCTGTTTCAGTAAAAATAGCAGCTATCTGCTCAAATCCTTCTTTTTTTGCAGCACTTGCAAAATAAGTGTAACGCATTCTTGCCTGAGATTCGCCAGCAAATGATTGCATTAAGTTCTTCTCCGTTTGTGTGCCTTTAATACTTTTAGCCATAATTCAATTTATTTAATTAGTAAATTATATTATATAATTCTTGAATTACAAATATACTTTTTTTATTCATAAACAGTATTCAAACAGGTTATTAAAATGATCTACAAAAGATTAATTATAAGTTGATTCAAATAATTAATATGTTTAAAAACACCCCTATTCACATTTTTTATATACTTTTGTGCTCTCTTGCTTAATTAGTTAAGGATTTAGCGAAATTAACTATACACACATTATACATTCAATGAAAACGTTTGAATTCAGACCAAAGCTTTTCGATGCTTTGAAAAATTACTCTAAGGAGACGTTCCTTTCTGATTTAATGGCCGGAATTATTGTCGGCATCGTTGCTCTTCCTCTGGCTATCGCATTCGGTATTGCCTCAGGTGTTTCACCTGAAAAAGGTATTATCACAGCAATCATTGCTGGTTTCATTATATCGTTTTTGGGCGGAAGTAAAGTTCAGATTGGTGGACCTACAGGAGCTTTTATTGTTATTATCTACGGCATTATCCAACAATATGGCGAAAAAGGATTGCTTGTTGCAACTATTATGGCCGGAGTTTTATTAATACTGCTGGGAGTCTTTAAATTAGGTACAATTATTAAATTCATTCCTTACCCTATTGTAGTGGGATTTACCAGTGGTATTGCGCTGACTATTTTTACTACGCAGATAAAGGATTTATTCGGATTATCAATGCACATTGTTCCTGCCGACTTTATCTCTAAATGGATAGCATATTTCCAGAATTTCATCTCAATAAGTTTATGGCCAACTGTTGTTGGATTGGCTAGTATTCTTCTTATTATTTATACTCCTAAGTTTTCAAAGAAAATTCCAGGATCACTTGTTGCCATTGTTTTGATGACAGTTTTGGCCTATATCCTGAAAACCTATGCGGGTATTACTTCAATAGAGACTATTGGCGACCGTTTTACTATCAATGCTTCGCTGCCTCATGCTCAGGTTCCTAATATGTCGTGGGAAGTAATTAAAGCACTTTTCCCTACAGCAATAACAATTGCTGTTTTAGGTGCTATTGAATCATTGCTTTCAGCAACCGTTGCCGATGGTGTTACCGGTGATAAACATAATTCCAATCAGGAATTAATTGCTCAGGGTGCTGCCAATCTTATAACTCCATTATTTGGAGGTATTCCTGCAACAGGAGCCATTGCACGTACAATGACCAATATTAACAATGGTGGTAAGTCGCCTGTAGCTGGATTGATTCATGCTGTGGTACTTTTACTTATCTTAGTTTGTCTTGGTCCACTTACCAAACATATTCCTATGGCTTGTCTTGCCGGAGTATTGGTAATAGTAGCTTATAACATGAGTGAATGGAGAACATTCCGTCAGTTATTGAAAAACCCAAAATCGGATGTTGCTGTATTGCTTATAACATTCTTTCTGACTGTTATCTTCGATTTAACAGTGGCTATTGAAGTAGGAATTGTTATCGCATGTTTGTTATTTATGAGACGTGTGGCTGAGACTACAAACATTTCGGTTATCACTGACGAAATTGACCCAAATGCCGGACTGGATATTGCAATAAACGAAGAACCTTTAGCCATTCCTGATGGAGTTGAGGTGTATGAAATTAATGGTCCTTACTTTTTTGGTATTGCAAATAAGTTCGAGGAACAGATGGTTCAGATGGACGACCGGGCAAAGATTCGTATTATCCGTATGCGTAGAGTTCCGTTCATTGATTCCACAGGTATTCATAACCTTACAAGCCTTTGTCGCATGTCAAAGAAAGAAGGAAGTCAGATCATTCTTTCGGGTGTAAATGAAAAGGTACATGCGGTTCTTGAAAAATCGGGCTTCAATGATTTATTAGGAAAAGAGAATATTTGTAGCCACATTAATATTGCTTTAGAGAGAGCTAAAGAGATATTAAGCAAATAATTCACCATAAATAAGCTAATTAAAGCTATTACAAAATAGAAAAGGTGTACAGTAAATTAATACTGTGCACCTTTTCTATTTTTACATTACACCCTTATCTGAAAAGCCAGTTAATAATCAGTTTAACATTGACGGTAAATCTATTTAGTAAGAAGCAGTTGCAGAAATACCATTGCTTTTAAGCAAATCAAGAATGCGATTAAGTTCCTGACGAGTTGCCTTTACCAGATATTTATCCGGCGTAGCTCTGTCAATTGTATAGATCATCACTTGAGAAGGAGCTATTGATTTCACCACTTCAAGCCAGGGAAGCACATATTCGTCTCCAGTGTTATTAACATCCTCGCCATAACATGTTCCTTTCATAAACATGGTTTGAATGATTAGATGGCCTTTAAATTCCTTTAAACGTTCTATAATTGCATCCAGGTCATAATTCCCATTCGGACGATCAACCATTTTTATATAATCCACATTCACTGTATCGAGTTTCAATATATTATTGTCAACCTTCATCAGTGCTTCAAAAACCTTCGGACGATTGATAAATGTAGAATTACTAAGCACACTCACTTTAGCTTTCGGAAAATAACGGTTTCGCAATTCAATTGTATCGTCTATAATTTCCGGAAAATGAGGATGAGCAGTAGGTTCTCCGTTTCCTGCAAAGGTAAGCACATCGGGTGATGGGCCGTTTGCTTGCATATCTTTTAGTTTCTTTTCTAATTCCGTGCGCACCTCTTCCCGTGTAGGCAGGGGTTGTTTAGGGCGTCGCTCAGCATTAACTCCGCATTCACAATAAATACAATCGAAAGAGCAAACCTTTCCATCAGAAGGTAAAAGATTTATTCCTAAAGAAACACCAAGACGACGAGAATGAACAGGGCCGAAAATTGGTGAAGGAAAAATAACAGTCGGCATGATACAAGTTTTTAAAAAGTTGCTGCAAAGATAACGGTTAAAGATTGGAAACGATTCTATTTACATTTAAAACTTCCAACGTAACTGAAGATTGACATCCGATTTTGTATTACCATATATAGTTTCCAGTCCCGAACCAATCTCATCCCTATCGGTATATCTTGTTTGTCCAAACTTGGCCATAATCATAAAATTTCTATTGAAATCATATCTGGCATTAACTGCGAAACGAACTCCTTTTCCATAGAAAGATGGCATGGAAAAGGCATAAAGCATACCGCGCTCGTAGGAAGTTATTCGTGCAGCATAATCATTTGTATCGAACATACCGTAATAAACATCAAACCGAAGAGGAAGTTCTTTAAGCTTGTAAGAGAAGTTTTGAAGAAGCATAAATCCATGGTTTGGTTTTACTCCTTTGGGATTAACCCAAACCCAGTCGGCCGTAATCTTAACAGATAAATTATCTTGCAATGAATAGCCCATCTGATAACGAGCTTTCTGCTGAATATACGGACGCACTTCTTTTGCATCTGATCCTTCTGGAGTATAATTCTTATCTTTTACCTTGTAACGATAGCGAAACAGCATTGTCAAATTTGTTTTAGGCATATAAGTTGCCTGTATTAAACCATCAAAACCAGACGATGGTTTATCAACTCCATACTTTAACCAGGGAAAATGAAAAAGATCAGCATAAGCAAAAAATTTCCAATATTTTACAGGTTTGGCTTCAACTCCTAAATAATATCCGTTTTCGTTTTGCACACTACTTCCTTCAGAAACAGAACGAGCATACAAGGCACGGTAATCTTTTGCGTAATATCTTTGCATCAAAAGAAGCTGGTAACCTGCCAACGGAGAAAAGCTAACTGTGTTAAGAGAAGCTATACCTTTTCCAATTGCTGTTTCACCATAGAAATAAAATTTGTTCCATCTGTATTTATAATCCATACCCAAATTAAAGAATTCCTTCCCTCTTAAATAATAGTAGTTATAAGGTTTAGGATCGGGACTGTATTTCTTGTCGAAGAAGTAATAAGCTCCGGTGAAACCCATCTTCAGATTTTTATGTGAATAACCAACATTTCCACCCATCAGTTGAATATCGGCCACATTCTTCCGTTCAATCTCACGTGGAATACGATGCAATCCGTCGATTTTGATAGAGGAAAGAACACCATCGGTTACTATTCCGTCTAAATTCCTGTATGAATAAAAACCGGTAAATGAAAAATCATTTTCCTGATAGGTAGCAGCCACTCCCCGAAAGTAATTATACTCATCGGTTGAAGAGTGTTTTTTTATTCCTGTAGATTTATATCCCATAGTAGCAATAGCAGAACTTTTACCTAATGAACAATCACTGTTAATAACTAATCCTTGTCCAAAACTCAACCGATAATTACCTAAAGCAACTGTCCTGAACTTACCAACATTATGTGCCAAAAAATAAAATGAACAATAGTCGTATCCTAAGTTATTAACCGATTGTAGAAAAGGCTCTCCTGCATCTTTTTCTGCTGTAACCCCAAAGAATAACAGATCTTTATAATGAAATCCATACCGTAGGTTATTGTAGTAAGAATTACCTATGAACTGCTTATTAACATTCTCTGTTAATAAACTATCAGAGTGATTACGATACCCTTCCTTACGATATAAAGGAATATCTAAACGAGTTAATAACTCATGTTTTCCATATTTCAGAATATCTTTCCAACGTAACAAATAAATTTTCTCTTCAACCTCTCCAACATAAACAAAAGGAAGCAGATATTGGATAGTCTGTCTATCGAAATCCTCCACCATCTGCAGTTCATAAATAGTCTTCATCGGACCCGAAACATAAAGATAATAGAGTAAATGTTCTATTTGCTGATCGGTCAAGAAGGGAAACAGTTCCAATTGTTCTTTAGTTATCTTATTAAGATTTAAAGGATTATCTTTCAAATAAGCCAAATCTTCCAGATTGTTTGTCCAGTCTTTCTCTTCATCATCATTATCCATTGCTAATTGTTCTGTGACATCCTCCCACTCAGACGTTGTTTCGGTCTGAGCACAAAGAGGCAAATAAAACAGAGATATTAACAGAGATATAAGATATAATCTTCTATTATATACTCCCATCCTCTAAAAATTAAATTGTAATCCGCAACAAGAATTAAAACCAAGGACAGGATGCTTGCTAAAAGCCAAATTAACAATAAAAGGTTGCAGATTCAATCCAACTCCAAAACTGGGTGTGAAAGGTTTTGTCCACATCCCGGCTCTGACACTCAACTCTTTCATGGGTTCATATTCTATTCCAAATTTATAAATAGCAGGAAGAGCAAAATCCTTTTCAATTTCAGCTGTTAATAAAAACATATCTTCCGGTTGAAAACTTACTCCCATAGTAAGAATGTTAGGAAGCTGAGCAATCTCCTCTCCCATTTTTAATTCAGTTCTTAACGGGTTTACTATTAATAAAGAGATGTTCAGAATATCTGCAGGACGAACTAAAACTCCTATATCACTTGTAAATGCTGCAACATCCGGTTCATCGTCAGAATAATGAATCCCCGAATAATTCATTCTTACTCCTAAACTAATTAGTTTCGATAACTGTTTATAGAAATTGAGGCTAACATTAGTTTCATTATAAGCATCGAATCCATATTTAGAAATATATAAACCTGTATTCAGAAAGTGATTGGGGTAATTAACTATACCGGCAAAAGATGATAATTCTTTAATTCCATACCTGTTTATATATTCTAAAGATAATGAACGGGAAGAGAGAAAACCATAAGAAGCAGGATTTGTAAAACCAGGTAATACGGATGAAGTATTCCCCATAGAGTATGCACGAGTATTTATAAAACGATCAGAATCCAGAGCTTTGCAAGTATTAAACGGAGTAAATATTGTAAATAATATAAGAGCGCTTAATGAGATGTATTTCATAGATTAGATTTATAATTTTTAATAAAAAATATATAACAGGCCGCGAAGGTAAGTTAAATTATATATACGTGCAAACTCAGACAAAAATATTTATCTTAAAATGATTTGGTTTTCAATTTAATGCACTAATTTTGTAGCTGTGAAAAGAAAGTGTAAAATAGGAATAATTGTATGTTTCGCACTACTGAACTTTTCTCATGCAAAAGCTCAGAAATTAGAAACTAAACCTGCTGTACAGTGGGTGGAAGCCTGCGTGTATCAAGGAGATACTATTCCTTTTGTACAACTTCGTAATATATATGTGTATCCTCCCTTAAAATTCAACTCTCAAAAAGAATGGCGTGATTATTACCGGTTGGTTTATAACGTAAAAAAAGTACTTCCTCTTTCAATAATGATTCATAATACTATTATTGAAACATACGAATACTTACAAACTTTACCAACTGAAAAAGAGAGGAAAGCACATGTGAAAAGATTGGAAAAAGGTTTGAAAGAACAGTATACTGCTCAATTCAAGAAATTATCATATTCTCAGGGTAAACTGCTCATTAAACTTATTGACAGGGAATGCAATCAGTCTTCTTATGAAATTATTAAAGCTTTTATGGGTAGTTTCAAAGCAGGATTCTATCAGACTTTTGCCAGTTTATTCGGAGCTAGTTTAAGAAAAGAATATGATGGCATTAAAGATGATTCGTTAACCGAAAGAGTTATCACTTTAGCGGCTAACGGTCAAATTTAAGTTTATTAAAGAAATCCCATATAACAATACCTGTTGTAACTGATACATTTAATGAATGCTTAGTTCCATATTGCGGAATTTCAATACAACCATCGCTGTTATCAATAACCTCTTGCTGAACTCCTTTTACTTCATTACCCATAACAATTGCATATTTCTTGGATTGATCCAATTTCAGATCATTCAACATTGTACTACCCTCAGCTTGTTCTATAGAATAAACAATATATCCACTAGTTTTCAACATATCAACAGCATCGAGTGTATTCTTGAAGTATTTCCAATCAACAGTAAATTCTGCTCCTAATGCCGTTTTATGTAATTCGGGATGCGGAGGAGTAGCAGTTATTCCACACAAATAAATTGATTCTATTCTAAATGCATCAGAAGTGCGAAATACAGAACCTATATTATGTAAACTACGTATTTCATCCAGAACCACTATTAAAGGGAGTTTCTTTGCTTCTTTAAATTCATCTACATTTATTCGGTTAAGTTCCGTAATCTTTAGTTTGCGCATACTATTAATTATTAATTCCGGATGCAAAGATAACACAATTAACAATACAGTGTTTATAACCGTTTAAAACCTGTCAAAACTAAGAGAAAACATTTTTATAAATAAAACTAGGATATTTCATAAAAACATTTATGTAATATTCAGAATAAACAATCCAAATAAGTTAGCTAAAAGTTTATATGCATATTTAAACATCTTTTTACCTGTAATTTAGAAACTATTTCTATTAAACTTCTTAACTTTGCAGCTTATCAACAGACTGTTAATTAGATTAATATTATTTCTATATATGTCTAAAAATCAATGATTAGAATATATTTTATCTTGTTTACAAACTCATAATAACTTTTTTCATGAGTCTAACAACTTTAAAAGCAAATAAAAAGCAATTTATTTACCAACACTATTAACAGCCTATTATTACTAACATTAGATTTTTAAATAAAGGATAGAAAATAAAATATAAATATAATGTATAAAGAAGAATGGTTAAAAAAAGGATTTGTAGATGAATCTGTCGATAAAGCGATAGATTTAAAAGCTGCTATTGATTCTTTACGAAAAGAAAAGAATGCTGTAATTCTGGCTCACTATTACCAGACAGGCGATATACAAGATATAGCCGATTACGTAGGAGACAGTTTGGCTCTTGCTCAATGGGCTTCAAAAACAGAAGCGGATATAATAGTTCTTTGTGGAGTTCATTTCATGGGCGAAACAGCTAAGATACTTTGTCCTGATAAGAAAGTACTAGTACCAGACTTAAATGCAGGCTGTTCTCTTGCTGATAGCTGTCCGGCTGATAAGTTTGCACAGTTTGTTAAAGAGCACCCAGATCACACGGTTATTTCTTATGTTAATACTACAGCTGCTGTAAAAGCTGTAACAGACATTGTGGTAACTTCTACTAATGCAAAACAGATAGTTGAAAGTTTCCCTAAAGACGAGAAATTAATCTTTGGTCCAGATAGGAATCTGGGCAATTATATTAATTCAGTTACTAACAGAAATATGTTGTTATGGGATGGTGCTTGCCATGTTCACGAACAATTCTCTGTTGAAAAGATTGTGGAGTTGAAGAAACAATATCCGGATGCCCTTGTTTTAGCTCATCCTGAATGTAAAAGTGCTGTTCTAGCTCTTGCTGATTTTGTAGGATCAACAGCTGCAATATTAAAATATGCAGTTAAATCGGATAAGAAGAACTTTATTGTATCTACAGAATCAGGCATTATTCATGAAATGCGTAAACAATGCCCTGAAAAGAACTTTATCCCGGCTCCTCCTATCGATAGTACCTGTGGTTGTAACGAGTGTAACTTCATGCGTTTAAACACCCTGGAGAAGCTTTATAATTGCTTGAAATACGAATGGCCAACTATTGAGGTGGATGAAGCTGTAGCAAAAGAAGCAGTTAAACCAATAAAAAGAATGCTTGAGGTATCAGAAAAATTAGGTTTGTAGTTTTTCTATAACTTATATATAAATAAAGCGGTGTTGATATTAACATGTTATCAACACCGCTTTATTTATATAAACTAATAACATTTTATTTAATGATAAGAACTTTAGTTGCAATACCTTCTTTTCCTTCGGCATCTGCAGCTAAAACAAGATAAACACCTGAGGCTACTTTCTTGCCTTTAGAGTTTCTTCCATTCCAGGTAAACTGTCCACCTACTGAATTTCCTGCAAAAATAAGATTTCCATTAATATCTGTTATTTTTACATTACTATCTCGTATAAGACCTGTAATAGTAATTAAGCCGGTATAATCTGGTTTAACCGGATTAGGAAAGGCATGTGCGGTTTCAGAGAAGGTATTTTCCCCTTCCGTAGCATCACTCATGTAAGAAATTAGTCCTTGATCTGTTCCGATAAATAACTCTCCTGTTTTTGGATTTAATGCTAATGATTGAATCTTGTTCGATAACAATGGACTATTCTCAGTTGTAAAATGATGAATGGTTTCAAGTCCATCTTCACTCAATAAAAATATACCATTACTTTCAGTACCTATCCATTTACGATTGCCTCCATCTATACAAATAGCATTAATCCTTTCGTTAGATAGAAGAAAGTCTGCCAGATTAGTTCCATCGTTTCTAGGTACTTTTATTTGGGTACAATAAAAATCATCATCGAAAAATTTAGTAGAATTATATATAACGACAGGACCTTTTTCTGTTCCTATCCATATTGCTCCATCTTTATCTTCAACAATAGATAGTATTTTAAGTCTTCCTAAATTAGTTCCGTCTTGATTAATAAAGGAACCTATGAATTTTGTTTTGTCGTCGCTGGTGTCTTCTAAAGTACCGTTTGTATTGAAACAGAATACTCCGGGTTCGTATCTCATGGAAGTAATCCATGCCCAGCCTCTTTTATCAAAGATAATTCTTTCGAAAGTAGGTTTTCCTATTAATTCCGGATGATAAAAACTAATCCATTTTCCATCGTCTTTTAAAACATTAATAACACTATCTACATATGAATTAAGTACCCATAGATTGTGATTCTTGTCATATTGCAATCCGTTTGTTCTTACATAATTTAATTTATATGATTCATTTGGAAAGATAGTTTGCAGGGAACTATTGTTTATGCTATAAAGCTTAACGAACTTCCTATCCATAAATTCATATACTCCTTCTCCTCCACAAGATGCAAAGTGATGTTCCGGATTATTAGGATCTTGAATAATGGAAGTTATATCTTTATAATCTAATCCAGTAATATCCTTTATACCTTCTTCCTGAAAATTATACCATTTATTATCTTCCATCATCATTATAGTTCCAGGATTATTTAGCCTGATATAATCCATTCCTCCTCCGCAAATTAATAATCTGTTATTAGTAAAAGACATATAGTACGGAAGGTTTCTTTTAGGACTGTCCGGGATAATTGAAGAAACTGTTTTTTCTAATTTATTATTGTTTAGTTTATAACCATTTAAACCTTTATCTCCATTACTACCCCAATATAAATCATTGCTTTTTGTGTAAGATAAATGGTTGAAATTGTCATCTAAATCCATGTATTTTACAGAATTGTAATGATCGAATATAGCTATTGAGTTACTATTACCGGCAATAAGTTTATTATCGAAGACTTCCATATATGAGAAGTTTCCACTAATTATACTAGTTAATTCCAGTGAGTTGTTATCAAAAGAATATATCCCATTGAATGGTTGACTTCCTATAATTTTATTATCAAATATAACTAGTTGATTAAATGCGGTTGCATTAGAAAGTACCCAATTATTAGCATCTAGTAAGTTATCAGTTAGTTTACCGGAGTATAAACCATCTGCTGTTGCAGCGTAGATTATATTGTCTTTAACAACAGAAGAATATACTTTCTTATTTAAGACATATGTATTGGTTATTTCTTTCTTCTTCAGGTTTAGAATAAGAATGCCAAAATTAGTTGAGAAGTATGCATAATCACCTACAATATTTATATTGTTAAGTGTTTTATCCTGACTCATGGTTTTATTCATGAAGTCAGGAATATTATATATACTTTCGTTTGTAAGAAGGTCTATATTAGAGTTTTTATAGACAATGATAAGAGTATTGTGTATACTACTATATTTAATATAACTAATGCCGGTATCACTTAATAAATTGACTTTATTAAATAAACTGATGCTTTGATCTTCTGTATTATAAGAAAATAAAGCACCATCACTAAGAGCATATATTAAATTGCCTGCAGGTGCAGTTTGTGTTACATTGTTATAGGCCAGGTGAGTTTGCCACTCTCCTATTGCCATTTGAGCTGATGTAACAGATGTTATTAGGAAATATAGAAGACTAAATATTATTTTTTTCATAGTCATACTCTTTTAAGAAATTGCATAGCTTATTTATAGCTAACGCACGATGACTAATTTTATTTTTTATTTCGTTTCCTAATTCAGCAAAAGTCTTATCATATCCTTCTGGAACAAATATTGGATCATAACCAAAACCTGAATTTCCACGTTTTTCTTTGATTATATTTCCTTTAATGATTCCTTCGAACAGATATTCCTTATCATTAATAATTAAAGATACAGCTGTGCGAAATTGAGCTTTTCTGTTATCTATTCCTTCCAGCTTTTCAAGCACTTTCAGCATATTAGCTTCAGAACTTTTATCTTCTCCTGCATAACGGGCCGAATAAACTCCAGGTTCATTATTAAGCGCCTCAATTTCTAATCCGGTATCGTCTGCAAAACAGTTTAGACCGTAATTCTCATGAATATATTGTGCCTTAATTAAGGCATTTCCTTCTAAAGTAGTTGCAGTTTCGGGTATATCTACGTCACAATTTATATCTTTCAGACTAAGTATTTCCATCTGGTCTTTTAATATGAACGATACTTCTTCCAGTTTATGTTTATTATTTGTGGCGAATACAAGTTTATTTTTCATTTGTTTCCTTATTGTTAAGTAAGAGAATTTATTGCCTATTCATTTTAAAAAAGTAAAATCATCCCTCACTTCCCTCACTTTTTTATTGAAAGGCTTTATTATAGGGAGATATAAAGAGTGAGGGATAAAATATATCGGCTGTTAATCGATCACTTATCCCTCACTTTTTAGGTTCATCAGTCACTAAATTCACTCATATCGATATATTATTCAGTGTATAATTGATGTTTATTAGTAGTTATTTTCCTTTTAGAGGATCAAATCCTTCTCCATATACTCCAATAACGGAGCTTTGCGATACGAAAGCATTTGGATCTATTTCTTTTACTAATCGGAATATTTCGATAGACTGACTTTTTTTAGCCAAAACAACCACAACTTTAACCGGGCTTTTGCTATACCATCCGGTTCCATCAAGAATGGTTACTCCTCTGTGCGTATCCTGGATAATTCTTTCAGCAATCTCTTCATAATGTTTGGAGAATATAAAGAATTGAACAGATTGTCGGGCACTGTTTACAATCAAATCCAGCACATAGCTGATTATTATCAATGTAGTAAAACCAAATACAACCCTCTTCCAGTCATAAAATATAAAGTAGCACGAAGTTATGATTACAATATCGCAATATAGAATCATTCTTCCAAAAGTAACATCTCTGTACTTATGAACAATCGCTGCAATAATATCTGTTCCTCCGGTACTACCATTATTAACAAATACCATTCCTAATCCTAATCCACACAATGAAGCACCAATAACACATGCCATAAAGTCTTGTCCGGGACCCAGAATTTGCATTTTTCCAATTACATGCTGGAATAGCCACAAGAAGAAAGTCAGCGAAAAGATTCCGTACATTGTTTTCAGACTAAACTTTGGGCCTAAAATTTTCAGTGCAAATGTTAATAGAAAGGCATTGATTATGAAATATGTAATTTCAATCTGAACACCTGTTGCATAATAAATAATTGCAGAAATACCGGTTACTCCACCAGTTGTAATTTGATAAGGCAACAAAAATGCTGCCCAACCCATTGCATAACACATAATTCCCAAAGAAATTAAAAGATAGTCTTTTAATTCAAGAAGGATATCAGTTTTATTAATTTTTGCCATATAGATAAGCTATGTTAAACTACAATATTAACGATCTTTTTTGGAACAATAATAACTTTCTTGATAGGCTTGCCTTCAATCCATTTAATAGCACCTTCTGATGCTAAAACAGTTTCCTGAATAGTGTTATTATCTGCATCGGCAGCAAATTCCATATTGAAACGAGCTTTACCGTTGAAAGAAATAGTATAGTTTACTACATCTTCTTTCAGATAATCTTCATTATACTCAGGCCATTGAGCATCGCATACAGAAGTTGTGTTTCCTAAAGTCTCCCAAAGTTCTTCGCTTATGTGTGGAGCGAATGGAGCCAGAAGAACAACTAAATTGTTTAATATCTCTTTCTTGTTACATTTAAGAGAAGAAAGTTCGTTTACACAAATCATGAATGCACTTACAGAAGTGTTATAAGAGAACTGTTCAATATCTCCGGATACTTTCTTAATCAGTTTATGCAGAGATTTTAATTCTTCTTTTGTTGCAGGTTCATCTTTAACAATATACTCTCCTGCTTTATTGTAGAATAATGCCCAGAATTTACGGATAAAACGGTGAACACCATCAATACCGTTAGTATCCCATGGCTTAGATTGTTCTACAGGACCGAGGAACATTTCGTACATTCTCAGTGTATCGGCACCGTATTTTTCAACAATCATATCCGGATTTACCACGTTGAACATAGATTTACTCATCTTCTCAACAGCCCAGTTACAGATATAGTCTTCGTTTTTAGGAATAAATACTGCTGTATTATATTCAGGATTCCATTTTATGAAAGCTTTCTTATCAAGAATATCATTAGATACGATGTTTACATCCACGTGCAGAGGAGTTATACCTTGATTAATAGTTATATCTTTATCATATATACTGAGGTCTATTTCATTCTTTACGAATAGTTCTTTAAGTTCCTTAGAAGTCATTCCACCATTTGATATTCGTTTTGCATATTGATATGAAATAAAAATATTGGTAGGAATTATTTTATTTTCACCATTTTCAACTTTCCACGAATAGTATCTGTAAACAAAATTACTTCTTCCCTGAATCATTCCCTGATTGATAAGTTTCTGGAATGGCTCTTCCTTGATTGATACACCAACATCGTGAAGGAATTTGTTCCAGAAGCGAGAATAGATTAAGTGACCTGTAGCATGTTCTGTTCCACCTACGTAAAGATCTACATTTTGCCAGTAAGCATTTGCTTTTGTAGAAACCAAAGCTTCAGTGTTATGTGGGTCCATATAGCGCAAATAGTATGCACTTGAACCAGCAAAACCAGGCATAGTGTTTAATTCAAGCTGATATCCTTCTTCTGTTTTCCAGTTTTTAGCACGGCCAAGCGGTGGCTCTCCGGTTTCAGTTGGAAGGAATTTATCTACTTCAGGAAGTTCAAGTGGAAGTTTGCTTTCGTCAAGCATATAAGGCATTCCGTCTTTGTAATATACAGGGAATGGTTCGCCCCAATAACGCTGACGAGAGAAAATTGCGTCACGAAGACGATAGTTTACTTTTACTTTTCCAAGATTATTTTCTTTGATGTATACTTTAGTCTTTGCAATTGCTTCTTTGATGGTAAGGCCATTCAATACCAATCCTCCTTCAATAGCATGTTCTGCAAGAGGAGAATTCATCATGATTCCTTCTTTGGCATCGAAACTTTCTTCCGAAACATCACAACCTTCAATTAACGGACGAATTTCCAAATCGAAGTGTTTAGCAAAAGCATAGTCACGGCTATCGTGAGCAGGCACAGCCATGATGGCACCTGTTCCGTATCCTGCCAATACATAATCGCTAATCCAAACAGGAATTGCTTCTTTGGTCAAAGGATTAATAGCGTATGATCCGGAGAATACACCACTAACACGACGATCGGCAATACGTTCACGTTCGGTTCTTTTCTTTGTTGCATCAATGTAAGCCTGAACTTCTGCTTTTTGTTCGGCAGTAGTCAGTTGAGCAACCAGTTCGCTTTCAGGAGCCAATACCATGAAGGTAACGCCGAAAACAGTATCTGCACGAGTGGTAAAGATGGTGAATTCCAAATCGGAATCCTTTACGCTGAACTTCATTTCAGCACCCTCACTCCTACCAATCCAGTTCTTTTGAGTTTCTTTCAAAGAATCTGTCCAGTTTAAAGTATCCAGTCCGTCGAGTAAACGTTGTGCATACGCAGATACGCGCAAACACCACTGACGCATTACTTTCTGTATTACCGGGTGACCGCCACGTTCAGAAACACCATCAACCACTTCATCGTTAGCCAAAACGGTTCCGAGTGCAGGGCACCAGTTAACCATTGTATCGCCAAGGTAAGCAATACGATAGTTTAATAAGATTGTTTGCTGTTCTTTATCACTTTTAGTTTTCCATTCTTCAGCGGTAAATGAAAGTTCTTCTCCGCATGCAGCGTTCAGTCCTTCAGTTCCTTTAGTCTCGAATCTTTTGATAAGATCGGCAATTGGAGTAGCTTTCTTGGCATCGTTATCGTAATAATGCTTAAACATTTGCTGGAAAGCCCACTGAGTCCACTTGTAGTAATCGGGTTCGCAAGTGCGTACTTCCCTACTCCAGTCAAATGAAAATCCTATTTTATCTAATTGTTCGCGGTAGCGATTAATGTTGTTTACAGTAGTTATTGCAGGGTGCTGGCCGGTTTGGATAGCATATTGTTCTGCAGGCAACCCGTAAGCGTCATACCCCATTGGGTTAAGTACGTTAAAGCCTTGCAGACGTTTGTAACGAGCATAAATATCAGAAGCGATATATCCCAGAGGGTGACCAACGTGAAGTCCTGCACCCGATGGGTAAGGAAACATGTTTAATACATAAAATTTTTTCCTGGATTCGTCTTCCGTTACCTGATAGGTTTTATTTTCAACCCATCTTTCCTGCCATTTTTTCTCTATCTCCCTGAAATTATACTCCATAGCGATATATTTTTATCTTGTTGTACTAATTAATTCGTAAGTCATAATATAGACGGCAAAGATAATGAAAGATCAGCTTATTTGGGTGTTTCTTTCAGCAATTTCTTGACGATTTTAATCGTTTATCCTTGCTTATTTGAAGTTTATCCTTTCTGTTTTTTAAATCTTATTAGAATGGTTATTATTTCCTTGTACAAAAGAATGCATTCTTCTGTACAAAACATTTAATTCTTCTGTACAAAAGAAAACAATCTTTTGTACAAGATATTTTTAACCAATCAAATTGTTTCTAAAATTGTTATAAATATGAAGATAAATTATATCTTTGTGATAATCCTAAAGCCTTGATATTATGAAAACAATAACCCTTTATCTTGGTAAGAAATACAGGCTATTCTGGGTAGTCGTACTTCTGTTATCCTTTGTTCTTCTTTTTGCAATTATAGAAGAACTTCTCATTATGGTTTATCTATATTTTTTCTTGTTGTTTCCTTTGATGTTTTATGCCTTTTCCAAAGGCATAGGAAAGGTGTGTTTAAAGGAAGACAAGATTATTATATACAATCTTTTTGCTTATCCAAAAGCTGAAATTGAGCTAAAGTCTCTCAAAGGATTTGAATTTATGAGAGATTACTATTATTCCGTTCCCAAAGGAAGAGGCAAATATTTAGGAATTAGCGGACCAACAGTTATGATATTTCATACAAAGTCTGGCGAATGCAAAGCATTTTCTTTATTTGGATTTCACGATATAAAGATTATTCTCAATTACCTGAAGGATAACAATATACCATTTCTCAATTATAAACCAGTTGTGTCAAAGGATACAAAAGTTAATGTAACTACATTTCAGAAATCGGGTATGCAAGCTGTTTTTGCTATTATATTGCCTGCTTTGACATTGATTCTGATAATGGCTTTCATAACCTACAGGTTTATTATGAGTCCAGATAACCAGGTAATTCATTTACTGCTTTGTTTATTACCACTTTCGTTGTATTTAATTTATACTTACTGGGAAAGGATGTACTACATTAAAATGAAAGATGAATCTTTTAAAATAAAAAACCTGCTCAAAAGAAAAAGTAAAGGATTTAAGTATGACGATATAAAGAAAATAGCTTTTGGCTCTAGTTTGGGAAAAGGAGCTTTTCTTTATATTGAGATCCTGGATAAAAACTACAAATATTATCAGTTCCCTTTAGACATGCTTCCTAAAAGAGAAATCAAAGAGATTGTTGCAATATTCAAAGAAAAAGGGATAGACGCAACTTCCGAGTGCTGCTGATGGATATTTAATCGTTAATTATTATACAACTTTACACTTTTTCGACCTGCTTTTCTTCTTAAAAAGAACTATATTTGCGCTTATTATTCACTAAAATAAGAGGAAATAACCGTGGCAAATGATATAGTTCTTACCCCAATGATGAAGCAGTTTCTTGACCTGAAAGCAAAGCATCCCGATGCTGTGATGCTTTTTCGTTGCGGAGACTTTTATGAAACTTATTCTGATGATGCAGTAATTGCTTCAGAGATATTGGGAATTACCTTGACTAAAAGAGCTAACGGACAAGGCAAAACTGTAGAGATGGCGGGCTTTCCCCATCATGCACTTGATACTTATTTACCCAAATTAATCAGAGCGGGCAAGAGAGTTGCTATTTGCGACCAGTTAGAAGATCCTAAAACTACCAAGAAACTTGTAAAACGCGGCATTACCGAACTAGTTACTCCCGGTGTTTCCATCAATGATAATATTCTAAATTACAAGGAAAATAACTTTCTGGCAGCTGTTCATTTCGGAAAGAATGAGTGTGGTATAGCTTTTCTGGATATATCAACGGGAGAATTCCTTACTGCCGAAGGGCCGTTCGATTATATTGATAAACTTCTGAATAATTTTGCTCCTAAAGAAGTGCTTTACGAACGGAGCAAGAAAGGAATGTTTGAAGGTAATTTCGGAAATAAGTTCTTTACTTTCGAACTGGAGGACTGGGTCTTTACAGAATCTAGTGCCCGCGAGCGACTTTTAAAACACTTTGAAACCAGTAGTTTGAAAGGCTTTGGAGTGGAACATTTAAAATTCGGAATCATTGCTTCCGGAGCAATCCTTCAGTATCTTGATATCACTCAACATACACAAATAGGCCATATAACTTCACTTTCACGTATTGAAGAAGATCGCTTTGTTCGGTTAGATAAATATACGGTTCGTAGTCTGGAGATTATTTCAAGCATGAACGATGGAGGTAAAAGCCTGCTGGATGTTATTGATAAAACAATAAGTCCGATGGGAGCCCGCATGCTGAAACGTTGGATGGTATTCCCGTTAAAGGATGAAAAGCCAATCAATGACCGACTCAATGTTGTTGAATATTTCTTCCGCGAACCGGAATTCAAGGAACTTATAGAAGAACAGTTGCACCTGATAGGAGACCTGGAACGAATTATCTCCAAAGTTGCCGTTGGGCGTGTATCTCCACGTGAGGTTGTTCAGCTTAAAGTGGCATTGCAAGCCATTGAACCAATAAAGGAAGCTTGTCTGAAAGCCGATAATCCGAGTCTGAATAGGATAGGAGACCAGCTGAATCTTTGTCTTTCTATCAGAGATAAAATAGATAAAGAGGTTAATAATGATCCTCCGCTGTTGATAAATAAAGGCGGCGTAATTAAGAATGGCGTTGATTCAGATTTGGATGAATTGCGTAAGATTGCTTATTCCGGAAAAGACTACTTATTGCAGATTCAGCAACGCGAGAGCGAAATCACGGGAATTCCTAGTCTGAAGATTGCTTATAATAACGTTTTTGGTTATTTTATTGAAGTGAGGAATACTCACAAGGATAAAGTGCCTCAGGAATGGATTCGTAAGCAAACGCTGGTCAATGCCGAGCGTTACATTACTCAGGAGCTTAAGGAATATGAAGAGAAAATTCTGGGGGCCGAAGATAAGATTCTTATTCTTGAAACAAAAATATATAATGAACTGGTTCTTGCTCTGACTGAATATATTCCGGCTATACAGATCAACGCCAATCAGATAGCACGTATAGACTGTCTTCTTTCATTTGCCAACGGTGCTGCCCAGAATAAATACATTCGTCCTGTAATTTCTGATGATGATGTACTGGAAATCAAGCAGGGAAGGCATCCGGTTATCGAGAAACAACTTCCGCTTGGTGAGCAATACATTGCCAATGATGTGACAATAGATACGGAGCATCAGCAGATAATTATAATTACTGGTCCAAATATGGCCGGTAAATCAGCATTGCTGCGCCAGACAGCCTTGATTACTTTAATGGCTCAGATTGGTAGTTTTGTTCCTGCCGAGAGTGCACACATCGGTATTGTAGATAAGATTTTTACCCGTGTGGGAGCAAGTGATAACATTTCGGTAGGAGAGTCTACCTTCATGGTCGAAATGAATGAAGCTGCCGATATCTTGAATAATGTTTCTCCCCGCAGTCTTGTTTTATTTGACGAGCTTGGACGTGGAACTTCTACTTATGATGGTATTTCTATTGCCTGGGCAATTGTGGAGTATATCCATGAACACCCCAAAGCAAAGGCAAGAACATTGTTTGCCACCCATTATCATGAGTTGAATGAAATGGAAAAGTCCTTCAAGCGAATTAAGAATTATAATGTTTCTGTGAAGGAAGTCGACAATAAAGTAATCTTTCTTCGTAAGCTAGAACGGGGTGGGAGCGAGCACTCTTTTGGTATCCATGTAGCAAAGATGGCAGGTATGCCTAAAAGCATCGTTAATCGTTCGAATGATATTCTGCATAAGCTTGAGTCCGACCACCGTAAGAAAGGTATTTCAAACAAACATTTGTCGGAAGTAGGAGAGAACAGGGAAGGAATGCAGCTCAGCTTCTTCCAGCTGGATGATCCTATCCTTTGCCAGATAAGGGATGAAATTCTTAATCTTGACGTGAACAATCTTACCCCATTGGAGGCTCTTAATAAGCTGAATGATATAAAGAAGATTTTGAAAGGAAAATAGATATAAAAGCAATAGAATTTTAAAAGAAAAATTCCATCTTTAATAGTGATAGATATTAAAAATAAAAAACGAGGTTTTCTCAATTTAAGAAAACCTCGTTCTTTATTTTGTTTATTTCTTCACTGTTGCTCTAAATTCTAAACCACCTGCTGGAGTAGCCTGATCGGTATCAAATGTACTTCTATACTTTCCATCAGGTAAGTCGAATAGAGAGAAAGTATTGCAACTCCTTGCTGCTACAACTTTATCGGTTGATGCTGTTGCGATAGCTGATGCTGCCATGTCAACCAAAGCACCCAAAAGACCACCGCTGCCGGAATTAATACTTAAATCTACCGTCAATGTTCCTTTTCTGTTAAAGAGTATATCATTGCTTGTTGTCGATTTAAGCAGATATTCAATCTCTACAGTGATAGTGTTTCCGAAGGTAGATTTCGACCATTTGTTAATAGTAGTAAAGAGAGCCGCATCTGCTCCGAAAACTTCATTAAACTTTTTTAGATCGCTATTTATAAACATTTCAGAATCATAGGCACTTTCACTTTTTAATGTTTCCATAGAAAGGAAAGGAGAGATTACGTAATACCCTTTTTCACACAAAGGAATAGCCAATGATGTGTAAAAGTACTCTTTGGCTTCCACATTAACAGTCTTGTTTATTGGAGGCATGATAAGAATACTTGTAGGTTTTGCTGCATACATTTTAGGATAATTCTCTCCGCGGGTGAAGTTCTTTGTTTCTCCGCACGAGGTAAGTAGCAGAACAACCAGACTTAGATATATTATTTTTCTCATTTTTCCAACATTTTAATGATTCTTTCAATGAACACTTTCGATTCTGGATATACCTCGATTTCCTTTTTCATCATGGAAATACCTTCTTCTTTTTTCCCGGTTTGAGCAAGCAGGAAGCCATATTCGGCATAAGTTCCCGGAGGCACTACCTTGCGGGTTCCCTGATCTTGTTTTGCAATTAATATTGCATAGGTATTTAATAAAGCCTCTGTGCTTTCCGGTGTTTGTTTTTTATAGTAGCCATAAGATGTTTTTTCGTAGTTTTTCCACGAATAAAGCGCGCTTTGCTGAGTTGTACAAGAACTTAAAAACAAGGCAAAGCAAGCCACACAAATCAGTTTTATTTTCATGGTAATTGTATTTTTTTAGTTTCCTGAGCAGAAACGAATATTACTTTTTCATAAATCACATTTCCATTGTAATACACCTTAAGGTTTCTTTTTCCCTTAGCAATGGCATATACATCTCTCTTGATTGTTCCTTTTTTCTCTTTAATGACTTTTGCATTAAAAGTGGTATTATTATCAACAGATACCTGTACCTCGCCATCATAATTCTCGTTTGCAACGAAATAAAGATAAGCCTGGTCGGGTAATCCTCTTTCCTGACTGTAATTTCCTACTTTACAGCTTGTGAAAAGTGCGCAAATGCACACTAATAGCAGAGCAATATGTTTTGTTTTCATTATTTTATCTCCTCAATGTAATAGTTTGCTAGATTTGTTTTATCAATTCCCCCTTCGGTAAAGTTTACTACAGAGTATTCTGATTGAGGAGTGTCTCCACCAACCATGGCGATAGAAATCTCACCTACCTTTTTTCCGGGAAGTTCAACGTTCAATCCTGTCTGTGGATTCTTAACAGTTTTCCCTTTTTCCTTTACTGTAAACTTGTCTCCAACAGCCAGGCCCTGACTTTTTCCGCCCGAGATAAGAATTGCATCGTTGTCGTAAGCAAGGAAATAAGACTTCCATGGTCTGTCCATGCAGTTATTAATAATATTTTCAACCAGTTTAGAGATTGCCATTGAAATAGCTTTATCACTTAAAGTTGCATCGTAATCAGCTCTACCGCCCACTCCCATGGTTTGTTTGGTTTTTTGTTCGGCAGTTCCTTTGGCTTCTTCAGAATAGATAATCAATCCTGTAGAAACGTCTACCAGACGTACACTTACTGCAGCTTCCACAATTTGAGTTTTTGTTGTTGAAAACACTTTTACATCGCCCACATTTTTACGGCCAAACTCAGTAATGGAACCAATAATAAGATAATCTGCCCCAACATTCTGGTATGAGTTTCCTGATTTTGATGATTCACTCAGTAGCTGATTAAGATCGTTGCGTTCAAGTAAAATGAATTTGTCTGAAGCAGCCAGCTTTGCAGATAAAATGTCTAACGCTTGCTTACCCATCGGATCATTGTCTTTGTCGTAAAAGAGTCCTTTGGCATACTGAGTTTCATTAGAGAAACGAGAAATAGCTACTTTCCTTTTAAGGGACTTACCAATTTGTTTTACAGATGATTCGGGTTCTACCACAGTTACTTTATTTTGCGCGTAAATTTCTGTCTGCGAGCAAATAAGTAAGAGAACCAAATAGATGATTTTTCTCATAATATTTTGTTTTTAATACATTTTAGTTTTAGTAAGTCATAGCCTTACTTATAACAAAAGTATGTATTTTTATCAAATAATACCACTTTTAGTATATTTATTTTGTTTTGTTGCGAAGGGAATTACTAACTGAATAATTTTTATATATACCGCATGAGTATTACGGGATATTAATCAACACATATAGAATATTTTTTTTAAATCATCCCTCATCCCTCATCCCTCACTAAAATTATCTGAAATGCCTTTTAATAAAGAGTTTTGACGAGTGAGGGATGCTTTTTATCCCTCACTATTTTGGGTTTATCCCTCACTTTTGAGGCTCATCCCTCACCTTTTTGTGATGTTATTTTTGAATAATAGGAGGGATGAAAAGTCAGGTGATATTATTTAGTTATTTTTTCTTTTGATGTAATGAACGAAATTAGCGAGTGACAGTAATCTTACATTTTACAACTTGTCCGGTTGTTTCATCTTTAATATTCAGAAAAGTTTCTCCTTCATTTAATGGTTTTATATGAACCGCAGCATCATTGAACATTTGGTTAAATGCATTTGTATTCCAATTAATAATGGATTTAACTTTAGCTATATTTTCATTCTCGGTAGTAGCCGAATATTTTCCACTTCCTCGCCAAATGGAAATACCATTAATTCCATAAGTAAAAGGAATCTTTATAGTAAGACTTTTTTCGGGTACATATAAATCATATTCGTCTACCACGTTAATATAGAATTCTGAGATTCTCATTTTCCCTTTAAATATGTTGACCGCTGTTTTTCCTATGTATTTTGCATCGACAAGGAAACTTTTTACCTTATCGCCTATCACTGAAACATCAGCTATTTCCTTATTACTTACTACGAATGTATTATAATCTTTATAATTGAGAGGAGTAAAACTGAACGTTCTTTTTTCTCCTTTCTTTATGTATATACTTTCAATATTGTAAAAGGTAAAGTCTATTGCTTCTTTTACGCATACCGGTATAGATTTTACGTTATTAAATTCATCAGAAACATAAATAGTACAGTTCCCTTCATTATAACCTATTACAATTAAGGTGTCATTATTAATAGCTACGCTAGCTACATTTGCATCAGTAGAGGATGCAGAATAAGTACTGCTACTGCCTTTAATCAGAATGTCTTCTCTGGAATTTACATTATCAAGTTCAAGAGATGTTTTGCTCAATTCGAGTGATTTCGAAGAATCATTGTCTTCTTTACAAGAAAACAAAACTGAAGCTAAGAACAAAGTCAATATTATTTTTCTCATAAGATATAATTTATTTAATATAAAGGTAGTAAATAAATTTTATATCAAATAGAAAAATAATTGAATTAGTATTTTTTTATTAAAAATAACGTTTGGCTATGAATTTATAATTCAGTTATAAAATAATTCTGGTATTTGTAAAATCAATTTTCATTTTACAGACTATATATTTTACGATTATCTAAACTTTTCAGCAACCAATCTGTAGGTAGGCATATCTATTCCAAGCTCTTCTCCTTTAGCAATAAAGCTGAAAAGAAGACCGTCTACTTCGGATTCGTGACCTTTACTGATGTCCTTTTGCATAGATGCCGTGCTGGCGGGATCGAGTTTATCCAGAACTTTGAGGTTGTAGGTTACAGGATCTTCCACGAAAGTTATGCCTAGAGCTTTACCTATGGCTGCACTTTCACGTGACAGACCGATAAAAGTATCTTTTTTGGCTCCCTCTTTTTGCAGCTCTCCCATAGGAACGTTATAGTATGCACCGGTGCAAGCCATGGCGGAGATAAACGACCATTTCACGAAAGTATCGCGGTTTATATCCTCTGAAATAGGGGCTTTGATGCCGCTTTCCTGAAGATCTTTCTGCACTGCCAACAATCTTTCATAAGCTACATTGTCTTCCTTGCGGGCACCAAATACCAGGCGGAATATGCTTCCCATCTGAGTTATCTCGCCCGGAGCGGAAACGAATCCTACGATGTAGATACATCCGTCTAGAACCGTTACGTTTTCAACCTTGCGTTTAATCTTTGGCCCCGTGCCGTATACGTTGAGAATAGGTATTACGATGGTGTCTTTGTGAGAAGCTCTTTCGATCAGTTCGGTGATGGAATCAATTGAATAGCCTTTTACACAGACAAAAATCACGTCAGCTTTGTTGTTATACTCCTCAGAAGTGCATGCATTAACATGGACGGTATGATCACCTTTCAGTCCGGATTTCAGCTTCAGTCCATTCTCCTGCATAGCTTTTAAGTGAGCTCCGCGGGCAATACAAGTCACATCGTGGCCTGCAAGGGCAAGGAATCCGGCAATACTTCCTCCAACGCCGCCCGTTCCAATAATCAGATACTTTGTCGCCATTTTATTTTTTATGAATAAAAGAAGGGGATGAAAATGCAGCTTATGCAATTTTAATCCCCAATACTTTTGTTTTAGTCTATTTTGTGAGGAACATCTATTTTGTCTGTAACAGATTTACCTCTTAGTTTACTGTGCTTATTATACGTTAAAGCGGAAGTGCATGATGTCACCGTCTTCCACTACATATTCTTTTCCTTCAACACCTAACTTTCCAGCCTCTTTTATAGCTGCTTCCGAGCCATATTGAATGAAGTCGTTGTATTTGATAACCTCTGCACGGATAAATCCTTTTTCGAAATCAGTGTGGATTACACCTGCACATTGTGGAGCTTTGCTGCCTTTCAAGTAAGTCCATGCGCGAACTTCCTGTACACCTACTGTGAAATAAGTTTCCAGATTCAACAATTTATAGGCAGTTTTAATCAATCTGGCTACGCCCGATTCTGTTAATCCAATCTCGCCAAGGAACATTTCGCGTTCTTCGAAAGTTTCGAACTCAGCAATTTCCGATTCAATTTTGGCAGCTACAACAAGCAATTCGGCATCTTCATCTTTAATCGCCTCACGAACTATTTCCACGTACTTATTTCCGTTCACGGCACTGCCTTCGTCTACGTTGCACACGTAAAGAACCGGCTTACTTGTAAGCAGAAATAGTTCTTTTGCTATCTTTTGTTCGTCTTTTGTTTCGAAGGTAACCGTACGGGCCGACTTGCCTTGTTCCAAAGCTTCTTTGTACATATGAAGCACTTCATAAGTCATCTTTGCAACTTTATCGCCACCAGTTTGAGCCTGTTTCTGTACTTTCTGAATGCGGCTGTCAATAGTATCAAGGTCTTTCAGCTGAAGTTCGTAATCAATGATTTCTTTATCACGAATAGGGTTTACATTTCCGTCAACATGCACCACGTTATCATCATCGAAACAGCGAAGAACATGAATAATAGCATCAGTTTCGCGGATGTTAGCAAGGAATTTATTTCCCAGTCCTTCACCTTTGCTGGCACCTTTTACCAATCCGGCAATATCCACAATTTCTACTGTGGTAGGTACTACGCGCTGTGGGTGAACCAACTCGGCAAGTTTATTTAAGCGTTCATCGGGAACAGTGATTACACCTACGTTAGGTTCAATCGTACAAAAAGGGAAATTAGCAGACTGTGCCTTTGCGTTAGACAAGCAATTGAAAAGAGTCGATTTTCCTACGTTAGGAAGGCCGACGATACCACATTGTAAAGCCATTCTTTATATCGTTAATTTGTTTTCTTATTCAAACTTTTTTCAGCTTGCAAAAGTACAAATTATTCGGTGGAATACAAAGAATTAGCAACTTACCTTGAATATTAATAATATATATAAAGAAAGATTTACCATTTTCCGGTTATATCTTTTTTGTTTGATGTATATCAAACGTATGCTTAGATGTACATCAAAAGGGTGCTTTGATATACATCATAATTATCGTTTGATATAGGTCGAAGAAAAAATATTCTTAATAACTTTGAACGTTTTCCCGGCATAAGTGTATGCTATTCCGGAACAGTTCCTTATAACTTAGTATGCACTTAAATGAAATGAAAAATGAATATTAGAAAATTGAAGTATATTTCTGTGATTGTTGCCTGTATGGCTTTGCAATCTTCCTTTGGTCAAACGCCTCAGAAAGTAGTTTCTTTTGTACAAGTAGAGCATAATGCTGAGTGGTATAAGCAGCAGGCAGAAGCATGGAAAGCGGTACTTGCTAAAGACAAACACAACGAGGCTGCGTGGGAAAGTTATTATCGGGCCACAAAATATGAATTCGTTTGTGCAGAAGGAGAGAAGGATTACGAAAAGATCTTCGTCCGGTTGGGGAAGATAATGCAGGAAATGAAACTGGCAATACCAAACTCTTACACGTATAACGTAATGATGTATTATAATGGTGGTGGCGATCTTAGTAAAAGTGCTTACATAACTAAAGCTATTGCAATGCGTCCTGACGAAGTGGGCTTTTTCCCCGACTATGTATCCTTTGCGATATTGTCACGGAACGATACACTTCTTACAAGCACCTGCAAGAAATGGTACGAAAGCGGGGAATATTCAGCAGGATTATTGAATTATGATTATAACGAGATGGCTGGAATGGAGAAGGATGGCATTATATTTGCTTATGGAGATAATTCAATCTATCCTAAATTGCTGCTTCAATATGGCAAGAATCTGTTTAAGGATAAAAAACTTGTCTGTCTCCCTTTCTTGTATGAGCAGAATTATCGGGAGCGTGTTCTCGAAGAATTGGGAGTTCCTCCTTTTCCGGGGACAGATAAAGAGCTGAACGCAAAGTATCCGGCTAATAATCAATTGTCATTAGTGATTGCAAAACATATAATTAAATACACGCATCGCCCGGTTTATTTCTCAGCTATGGGAGGGGGGGAGCTTGATTCATTTAAAGACAGCCTTTATTCCGAAGGATTACTGATGAGATATTCTGCTAAATCATACGATAATCTGGCTGTAACAAAACGAAATTATGAGCAAGTTTTCTTGCTGGATTACCTGAAAGAAGATTTTACTCCCGACAGTTACAAAGATATGGTGGGGCATATTAACCTGAATTATGTAACAGGATTCCGTTCTCTTCTGGAGTTCTATCGCGTAACAGGTGATTTAAACAACTATACTAAACTAAAAACTCAGCTACATGCCATTATTGATCGTTATCATTTTGATAATAATAGTGATAAAAATGAGTATCTGAAATGCCTTGAACCAGCAGAAAAATGAGGATATTTCACTCATATAAACAAGATACGGACGAAGAGTTGATGCGAAGGGTTTCTCGAAACGATACCACTGCTTTCGAGGAAATATACACTCGCTATGCCAAACGTATGCAAGGATTCTTTATCCGTATGCTTGGATATGATATTGCTAAAGCACAGGACTTTACACAGGAACTTTTTCTTAAAGTTTACGAAAGCAGATGCGCCTACGAAGAAGGAAGAACTTTCTCTTCGTGGGCTTTCTCAATGGCATATAATCTGTGTAAGAATGAATACAGACATCAGGAGGTAGTTGGAAACCATGAGTTGGAACTGAATTATGATTCGGATACCACTGAGGAACCTGCTTTTGAAAAAATGTACGACCGAGCTGTTTTCGAAAATCAGCTGAGTATTTCTCTCACTAAACTTCCCGCCGACCAGCTGGCTGCCTTTACTCTTCGGTATAATGAAGAGCTGTCGGTTTCCGAGATTGCGCGGATACTTGATTGTCCGGAAGGGACGGTTAAATCGAGATTGCACTATGCTTTGCGTAGTCTTTCTCAGTCACTATCAATGTATAATCCAATAAAACCATAAATTATGAAAGAAGATGATTTGAACCGACTGGAACATTCCGACGAGGTAAAGCGGATTGTTGATACATCTAAAGTGTTGTATAACAATGATAAATCGGCAAATACTCCACGCTCATTTGATTCTTTGATGAAAGAAATAAACCGCCGTAAAGGCACAACGGGAAAGGTTGCTATTTCTCCCTGGTGGCTTGTTGCTGCTTGTCTTATTGGAGTATTGATTGGCTGGAATTTTCCCTTTGAAGATGCTCCTAAGAATGAAAAACTGGCACTTAATGATACGGTGTATATAACCGAAAAACATACAGATACTATCTATCAGCAGGTGCAGGTTGAGCGGAAAGCCTTTCAGCGAAAGGAGAGGAGAGAGGCTGTAAGTGCCCGTCAGATGGAGGCACAAACTATAACACCTCCTGTTGTGCGCAATGAAATGTCATTGCCCGATTTGAAGAGTATTCGTCCGGCTACCTCGGGAAGAAGTCTGGCTCAGGAGAACTTTCCTATCCATCTGCTAGTTTCATTGTAGAGAAGGTGTTAGTGTGCTCTTTTCTCTACTCTTATTTTAATGTTTGGGAAGTTCTTTTTAGGAATGTGCTTTTTAAATAATAGCTCTTACCTTTGGAACAGCATATTTTTTAGGGTAGTTCTTTTAGATAAATAGCTTTTATTATAAGTAAGCTGGATGAGTATATGTGAAAGTAATGAATTAGTATACAGATAATTGCATATAAAAAGGAATAATATATCGGACTATTTTCTATATTTTGAGATTAAACTTCCACTAAAAGTTATTACAAAACAAGATAAGCACGGATGAATGATTCATTCAATGAATAAAGAATCATTCATCCGTGCTTATTTTTCAGGTAGTAATTCTGTATTATATCCGTTTTGACTTAAATAGATTGGGTTTTTCTATTATGATCTTTAGGTTAGTAATACTGAATTTTACAGGTTTATGCTCCTGAAGTTTTTTAATTTGATTAGTTCCCTTCTAAAGCTTTATCTATAAATATTTTTAAATTTCTATTTTTTCAGAAATTTATCGAAGAAATCCAGCGTTTCTTTCTGCATATCTTTGCTAAAGAAGTGAGGACCATCCCATAATTTAGTTACAAGTTTCCTATCTGCCTTCTGGCTGTTCCACGTGGAATGTAGACTTTTATAAGCATCTTTTACACCATTTACAGGAAATAACTTGTCGCGGAGTCCATTAAAGAAAAGCATAGGTTTAGGACAAGCCAGAGCTGCTACATCGGGGTAGTCCATATAATTACGAATTCCCGGCACAAGCATAGACCAGGCACTGCCGCCTTTATTCTGGTTGTTGGTTAATGACATCAGTGTATCCGTTGTGTTCATCCAGCAAATGGCGGCTCCGGCTTTCACTTTATCTGTTGCAGCAGAAAGCATCCAGGCGCGGTGGGCACCCATTGAGAAACCAAGTGTACCAATTCTATTGGCATCTACTTCTGGTAATGAGGCAAGAAAATCAACGCTTCTGATATCGTCGAACGTAATAACGCCACACCAGTTATATCCCATCTGCATCAAATTGCAGGCAAGTGCTTGCTGGGTCTCATAATTCACACCTTCTTTTCGCCCTCTTTCGCCCCAAAACAGTGCATCAATGGAGAGAACTACGTAGCCATGAGCCGCAAAATAGTCGCCTACATAGACACTATCGTAACATTGAACCGCCCATTTATCAGCATCGGCCAGCACTTCGGGTGAAACGCCGAATGGTCTTACCATCTTTTCCTTACCAATGGAGAATTTCGCACCGTGATCGTGTAGCATCACAACTGCAGGGTAGGAACCTTTTCCTTTATTAGGCACCAGTAAATAAGCAGGAATGCGGTCGAACTTTGATATATTCAGTACTATTTTTCGTGCTTCGTATCCATCTCTTTGCTCTTTTTCAAGCACTTTCATATCGAAAGGTGTAGTGGGAGGGGCAGGGTTCAGGCAAGAGAAAAGCACATTACGGGCAGCCTTTTTCCACTTATTGAAATCTTTTATAGGAGAGTTTCCCCATGCCATAGGGTAGGTGAGTGTCTCTTTCATCTTTTGATACGAAGCAGGCATGTTCTTTTCCACTCCGTATGGCAGATAATCTTGTGCTTGAGCCTGTTGTGCTGATATTGGCAAGCCGAAAAACGAGAATAAGCAAAGTGTAATAAGTAAATTTTTCATAATAAATTAAGTGCAATTTTAGTCTATTTTTTCAGTCTGAACCTGAAAGTCTGAATAAGTTTTAAAGCTGAATGGTACGAACCTGAGCATAGCAAAATCTTCTGATTCAACACCTTCCGGATAATAAAGTTCCCATCCTCTCATCCATGCATTATGCTTGAATTCCTTGCTTGTAACAACCTCTATATTACCTTGAAACATGATTCCAGTAAAGGATTGCGGTTTACAGAAGTAAAGAGAGGCCTTACTGTTATTCTCAATCTCCTTAATCTTTGCAGAAGAAGTATTGGTGGTGAGATAGATAGTAAATTCATTTGATTCTTTTGCATACATCGGAACAAGGTGGGGGTACTGCTTTTTGTTCTTCAAATTCAGCATGGCACGGGTGGATGGATATCCATTCTGATCAATTGTAGACAGATAAACAGTCTCATAAGATTCTACAATTCCCATTACTTCTTTCAGTTTTTCTGCTAGTTCCATAATTTAATAGGTTTTAAGGTGAAACAAACTATCTTATCGTTCTGAATTTTAAAAAGGATCAAACACTTAATGGACTTGTTTAATCTATTAAAGCCTTTACTTATATATAGAAAAATGCGTCAATAAATTAAACAAGCTTATTAAGAAAAAAGAAGTTTTTTTGAAAATAATAATATTGTAAATTAAAGATTATAAGCTATTTAACCTTTAGTAAATTACTTTTTATCGATCTTTTTTCTTGTTTTATTTTTAATAATTAGTGAACTTAGTTCATTAATTATTATTCCATCCTATTGTTTTAAAACAATGTTCTTTTAGCAGATCAAAGCGGTTAAGCTTGTAATAGCCATCATATCTTTGCTTTTAAAACAATGTTCTTTTAGCAGTATATATGTTATTCCCAAACTGCTTTGCAGCATTTGGGAATAACAAAACTAGAGACCTTTTATATCAAATTTTTATGTTCTATTTTTTATCTGAATTTATAGCAGATTTATCAGTGCGCTTCGAGCCAGTTTTTACCCCAACCGCAGTCGGCTTTCAAAGGAACGTGCATCTTGTAGGCTCTTTCCATCTCTTCAATTACGATTTGTTCCACAAGCTCTTTCTCGTTTGCAGGAACACTGAAGTTCAATTCATCATGCACCTGAAGAATCATCTTGGCTTGTACATTTTCCTTCTTGAAACGGTTATAAATATTGACCATTGCAACCTTGATAATATCTGCAGCACTTCCCTGAATTGGGGCATTGATTGCATTTCTTTCGGCGTATCCACGAACAACAGCATTGTGTGAATTTATGTCCGGAAGGTAACGCTTGCGATTGAATATAGTTTCAACAAAACCGTTCTTCTTAGCTACCTTTATACTTTTATCCATATATTCCTTTACGCCTGGATAAGTCTCGAAGTATCCATCAATAAGTTCTTTGGCTTCTTTCCTGTCAACCCCCATTCTTTCTGCTAATCCGAAGACTGAGATTCCGTAAATAATACCGAAGTTTGCAGTTTTTGCCTTACGGCGCATATCCTTTGAAACCTCAGAAATATCTATTTTATAGATCTTTGCAGCTGTTGCAGCATGAATATCATAACCGGAAAGGAAAGCATCTATCATGTTTTTGTCTTCACTGAGATGTGCCATAATTCTCAGTTCAATCTGAGAATAGTCGGCAGAAAAGAAGAGACAATCTTCATCCGGAATAAATGCTCTGCGAATCTCTTTACCATCTTCATCACGAACAGGGATGTTTTGAAGGTTCGGATTGCTGGAACTTAATCGGCCTGTAGCTGTTACTGTCTGGTTGAAAGATGTATGTATTTTTCCTGTTTTAGGATTGATCAACTGAGGAAGCGAATCAACATAGGTACTCAGTAGTTTCTTTAATCCGCGATAATCGAGAATTTTTTCAACAACCGGGTGTTTGCTTCGCAGGCTTTCAAGTACATCTTCCGAGGTAGAATATTGTCCTGTTTTAGTCTTCTTAGCTTTTTCTACAACTTTCAGTTTTTCGAAGAGTACTTCTCCAACTTGTTTGGGCGAACTTATATTGAACTCCATTCCGGCCAATGAATATATTTCATTTTCTATATTGCCCATCCTGGTAGTAAAATCTTCGGATGTTTGCTTAAGAGCTGCCAAATCTAACTTCATTCCATTTCTTTCAATATATGCCAGAACCGGAACAAGTGGCATTTCGATATTATAGAATAAATCTTCAATACCGTTTTCCTTTAATTCTTTCTCAAGTTTATTTTTTAATTTCAAAGTCACATCGGCATCTTCGCAAGCATACTTGTAAACTTGTTCGGGAGGGAGGTCTCTCATGTTCTTTTGATTTTTCCCTTTTGGTCCGATTAGCTCATCAATGTGAATTGTTTTGTAGTTTAGGTAAATTTCGGCAAGGTAATCCATTCCATGTCTAAGTTCTGGTTGAAGAACATAATGTGCTACCATTGTATCGAAAAGTTTTCCTTTTACTTCAACTCCATAATTTTGGAGAACAAGCATATCATACTTCATGTTCTGCCCAACTTTGACAGAATTTTCATTTTCGAAGACCGGGCGAAGCTCATTAACAATTTTTTGCGCTTCTTCTCTTTTTGGAGGCACTGGTATGTAGTAAGCCTGATTTTCGGCTACACTAAAACTCATTCCCACCAATTCTGCAGAGATTGGATCGGTTCCGGTGGTTTCTGTGTCTAGGCTAATGATATTGAATGTAAGTATATTTTGTATAAAATTAGCTCTTTTCTCTTCATTATCAATTAGTTGGTAGTCGTAATTCAATTCTTCTAAGCTCGTGAGATTTGAATATTTTTCTTCAACTTGACCAATGGGCGTGAAAAATCCAAAGAGATCGCCTTGTTGAGGAGCCTCGTTTACTTGTTTTTTTTCTTTTTTGAAAATTCGATCAATAAGTGTTCGGAATTCCAGTTCCTCGAAAATTTTTCTTAGTTCATCCTCGTTTGGTTCTTCACGAACAAGTTCGTCCATTTTCAATTCAATAGGAACATCGATTTTAATAGTTGCCAAAAATTTAGAGAAGGTGATCATCTCTTTGTTGGTTTCAACTTTTGTCTTCAATGCGCCTTTTAACTGATCTGTATTCTCAAGCATATTTTCTATGCTTCCAAATTGGGCAATTAATTTTTGAGCAGTTTTTTCTCCAACTCCCGGACATCCCGGAATGTTGTCCGAAGAGTCACCCATCAAACCAAGCAAGTCGATGACTTGAGTAGGAGAGGAGATTTCATATTTTGATTTTACCTCTTCTACTCCAAGAACCTCAAATTCTTTATCTCCATATTTGGGGCGATACATAAAAACATTCTCACTTACCAATTGACCATAATCTTTGTCGGGAGTCATCATGTAAGTTGTGATTCCTTTTTTCCCGGCTTCGGTAGCAAGAGTACCGATTACATCGTCGGCTTCAAAACCTGACACTTCAAGAATTGGAATTCGATAAGCCCGGATTATGTCCTTGATTATTGGAACTGCCAAACGGATAGCCTCGGGTGTTTCTTCACGATGAGCTTTATATTGTTCAAAAGCTTCATGTCTGAAAGTTGGTCCCGAAGGGTCGAATGCAACCCCAATATGTGTAGGATTTTCTTTATTTATAAGTTCCTGTAGTGTATTTACAAAACCTAGAATTGCTGATGTGTTAAATCCTTTTGAGTTAATTCTTGGGCTCTTAATAAACGCATAGTATGCTCTGTAAATGAGTGCATAAGCATCTAAAAGGAACAATTTATCTGTTTGATTCATAATCTTTTCGAATTTTTCTTTGGTAAAAGTACTAAAAAATACCATATTAATTGTTTTATTATTACTTTTGTAGCTAAATCGTATGTTTTATGGACAGATTATCTCAGATTAAGTCTCCTATTATATCAGATCTGGAGCAGTTTAAAGAGCTCTTTAATAGTTCATTGGATAACTCAAACCCTTTGTTGCAAGAGGTTCTTTCTCACATTAAACAACGGGGAGGAAAGATGATGCGTCCTATTTTAGTTCTCCTTATTGCCCGATTATTGGGAAAAGTAACTTCGTCTACACTTCATGCTGCAGTATCTTTGGAATTGCTTCACACAGCTAGTTTGGTGCATGATGATGTTGTTGATGAAAGTTCAGAACGTAGGGGACAAGCTTCTGTTAATGCGGTATACAATAACAAGATATCTATTTTAGTTGGCGATTATTTGTTGGCAACTTGTCTTTACCAGGCGGCTTTTTCTTCTAATATTGAGATAATTAAGGTCGTTTCTCAACTCGGTCAGGATCTGTCGGAAGGTGAGCTTCTTCAGCTTTCAAATGTCAGCAATATTGAAATTTCCGAACCTGTTTACTTTGATATTATCCGTAAAAAAACCGCTGCTCTGTTTTCTGCCTGCACTAAAACTGCTGCTTTATCTACAGGTGTAGGTGTCGAAGAGGTGGAATTAGCAAGGTTATTTGGCGAATTCATCGGTGTTTGCTTTCAAATAAAGGATGATATATTCGATTATTATGATGACAGGGAGGTAGGAAAGCCAACCGGTAACGATATGCGAGAAGGCAAATTAACTCTTCCTGCTATTTATGCGATTAATAATAGTAACCATGCTGAGATAAAGGCATTGGCTGTTAAGATTAAATCAGGATCAGCTTCTGATTCTGACATAAAAGAAATGATTGATTATGTAAAGAATAACGGTGGTATTGAGTATGCTACTAAGGTTATGATGGATTATCATGCTAAGGCTCTTCAGTTGATTGAATCTTTCCCTGAAAGTGAGGTCAAATCTTCGCTTACTTCTTATTTGGATTATGTGGTTGACCGAACAAAATAGTGCTAAACTTCTCCGGTGATAACACTCTTTTTCCTTATTACTTTTTGAAATAGTGTAGAGTTTATTTTCTAATAGTGTAGCTGTTTTTACTAAAAGGTGTAGACCTTTTCTCTGAAATATAACCAATAATTGCCTTAATATCCTAGAAGAATTTATTAAATCATATATATAAAATCCCCTGCATTCCTTCTTTATTTGAAGTGATACAGGGGATTCCTTTTTTGCTGTTTATTAATCCTCGGCTATATAAAACCTTCTATAAAAATCTAGAAGAAATTGATTTCTTTTCCTTTGATATCAGATAATAGCAGATTTGCAAGACGGCTGGTTCCTAAACGGAATAGCTCGTTATTTAGCCATTCGTGGCCCAGAACTTCTTTTACTATCGAGTAATAGATAAGTGCGTCTTTTACTGTGTTAAGGCCTCCAGCGGGCTTAAAACCGACTTTATTGCCTGTCTCTTCGTGGTATTCCTTTATAGCTTCACACATTACATAAGCTGCTTCTGGTGTTGCTGCCGGTTGTTGTTTGCCGGTTGAGGTCTTAATAAAATCGGCACCTGAATACATGGATAGGATAGAGGCTTTTTTGATGTTGGAAGCGCTTCCAAGAGCTCCTGTTTCGAGGATTACTTTGAGCTTATTTTCCTTGCAGGTATCTTTTATTTCCTGTATTTCATCGCACATGGTTTCATAGTCACCACTAAGGAATTTGCCAACAGATATTACAATATCAATCTCGTTTGCACCACCCATAATGGCCATTGCAGTCTCGGCAATCTTAACTTCGATAAAGGTTTGCGATGATGGGAATCCACCGCTTACGGCAGCAATCTGAACCTTGTCTGTTTCCAATGTATCGTGTACAACTTCTGCCATATTGGGGTAAACACAGATGGCGGCAACATTGTCCATTTCTCCGAATTCTTCGTCAAACTGATTCACTTTTTCTGTGAATTCCATCACACTTTCTTCGCTGTCAGTGGTGTTGAGAGTTGTCAAATCCAGGCAATGAAAAAGGAGTTTTTTAACTTCAACAGTGTCGTTTTCGGGCACTTTTTTTTCAATAATTGCTGCTACTTTAGCCTGGATATCGTTATCGCTAATATCGGTGTTGTACTTGTTTAGTGCAACTTCATACTTACTATTTCCGTCTTCTTTATATTCCATTACTTGTCAGTTTAGGATTGTTTATATGTCTTTCGTTATCTCTTTTTGTTTTCTTTTCGAGGTTTCTTTTAAAAGCCTCGGTAAGGTCTACACCGGTCTGGTTTGCCAGACAGATAAGTACCCAAAGCACGTCCGTCATTTCATCGGCAAGGTTGCATTCTTCGCCCTCTTTGAATGACTGATCCCCGTATTTGCGTGCCATAACTCTAGCCAATTCGCCCACTTCTTCGGTAAGAACAGCCATGTTTGTTAGCTCGCTGAAGTAACGCACTCCGTATGTTTTGATCCAGTTATCAACCTCTTTTTGTGCTTCTTCGAGTGTCATTATTCCTTGTTTTTAGTGTCCATCCAGATTGTTACCGGACCGTTGTTAAGCAATTCAACTTTCATATCTGCGCCAAACTCGCCGGTTCCTACCTGCTTTCCCAAAGAGATGCTTAATTCATTGCAGAAAGTCTCGTAAAGAGGCACGGAAACCTCGTGTTTTGCTGCCTTTATGTACGAAGGGCGATTCCCTTTTTTAGTCGATGCATGAAGTGTAAACTGGCTTATTACGAGAATTTCTCCATCAACATCAAGCACAGACTTGTTCATCACTCCATTTTCATCGTCAAAAATCCTTAGATTTACTATCTTTTTACATAGCCATTCTATGTCTTCCTGCCCGTCTGCCTCTTCAATACCAACCAATACAAGCAATCCTTCCTTTATGGCAGATTTGCAATTGCCGTTGATTGTAACAGACGCATGACTTACGCGTTGTATTACAGCTCTCATTTTATAAAATTTCTTGTTTGTCGCAAAAGACAAAGTTAGTAATTCTAACTTTATTTACGTAGGTTATCGTGTATAATTTTGGCTTTAGCTTCGCCAACAATGGCCGAAACTTCTTCAAGCGATGCTTCTTGAATGCGTTTTACGCTCTTGAATTCTTTTAAAAGAGCAGTTTTGGTCTTTTCTCCGATGCCTTTTAGCTCGTCTAAAGCAGATTTAGTTTGCCCTTTGCTACGTTTATTTCGGTGGAAAGTAATGCCAAAACGGTGAGCTTCGTCACGTAGATGCTGAATAACTTTCAGACTTTCTGAGTTCTTATCGAGATAAAGAGGGTAGGGATCGCCGGGAAAGAAAATTTCTTCCAGTTTTTTGGCTATACCAATCAGCGTTACACGTCCGGTTAGATTAAGTTCGGTGAATATCTTCTGTGCCGAGCTTAACTGCCCTTTACCACCGTCTACGATAACTAACTGAGGCAATGGCTGCTCTTCGTCTAATAATCGCTTATATCGCCTGTAAACAATCTCCTCCATCGAAGCAAAGTCGTTAGGTCCTTCTACGGTTTTTATGTTGAAATGGCGATAATCTTTCTTTGAAGGCTTGGCTTTTTTGAAAACAACACACGATGCAACCGGAAATGCGCCCTGTATGTTCGAGTTATCGAAGCATTCAATGTGCATGGGGAGCTCTTTCATGTGGAAATCGCTCTGCATTTTTTTCATCATTCGGATGCTTCGCTGCTCCGGATTAAGCTTTTCGGCCTGTTTTAATCGGTCTACTTTGTATTGCTTAACGTTCATCTGCGACAGTTCCAGCAGTTTCTTTTTATCTCCTCGCTGTGGAACGGTGAATGTTACGTTGTTTAGCTCCATATCCAACTCGAAAGGAACTATTATTTCTCTGGAAAGACTTTTGTATCTTTCGCGCATTTCGATAATGCCAAGAGATAAAAGCTCTTCAGTTGTTTCGTCCAAGCGTTTTTTATACTCGAAAGTAAATGCCTGATTAATGCTTCCGTTTGTAATGTGCAGATAATTTATAAAGGCCGATTTATCGTCGTCGGCAATAGAGAATACGTCGATATTGTGAAGAATAGAACTAACAACTTCCGATTTGGCGCGGTAATTCTCTATCAATTCATACTTCTCTTTTATTTTATGTGCCTCTTCAAACTTAAGTTCAGAAGCTAATTCCTGCATTTTATCGAATAAAGTTTTGCTTATTTCCTGAGTATTTCCTTTCAGAATCTCTTTAACCTCTGCAATATTCTTCAGATATTCGTTGTGTGCCATTAAACCAACGCAAGGGCCTGCGCAGTTTTTAATGTGATATTCCAGACAAACTTTAAATTTACCTGCACGAATATTTTCGGGCGTGAGGTTCAAATGGCAAGTTCTGATAGGGTATAAGTGCTTTACGAGGTCAAGAAGCGCATTCATTGACGGTGCATAGCTGTAAGGACCGTAATAAGTAGAACCATCACGGACGATTCTTCTTGTTTTGTATACTCTGGGGAAATATTCATTGCTTACGCAAATAGACGGATATGTTTTATCGTCTTTCAGAAGAACATTATATCTGGGCTTGTATTTCTTGATAAGATTGTTCTCCAGTAACAATGCATCTTCTTCTGTGTTTACTACGATGTATCGGATATCAGCTATCTTGCTGACAAGTATTCGGGTTTTTCCGGGTTCGTGCTCTTTACTAAAGTAAGAATAAACTCTTCTTTTTAGGTTTTTAGCCTTTCCAACATAAATAATGGTGCCTTCAGAATTCAAATACTGGTAAATTCCAGGCTTTTCAGGGAGATTGGATACAATTCCTTTTAAGTAATCTGATGTATTTAATTCCTGAGGCTCCATTATGTTATACTTTGGTTTTATCAGAGTTCAAGTACAGCTTCTATTTTATCGTCTTCAGAGAAAATAGCTCTTCCATTGAGGTCTTTTAATTCGATAATGAAATTAACGTATACATCTTTTGGATTAAATCTCTTCATTAATTTTATGGCAGCTTTCATTGTTCCTCCTGTTGCCAAAAGGTCGTCGTGCAATAAAACTACATCATCTTCGCAAATTGCATCTTTGTGCACCTGGATAGTATCGGTTCCGTATTCTTTATTGTAACTCTCTTCAACAGTATCAGCTGGTAATTTCCCAGGCTTACGGATAGGTACAAATCCTGCTCCAAGTCGGGCCGCTAAAATTGGTCCCATAATAAAACCTCTTGATTCTATGCCGGCAACTTTAGTGATTCCTTTGTCTTTGTACATCTCGTACAATTCGTCTGAAAGTTCCTTCAAACAATCAGGGTCTTTAAACAAAGTCGTTTCGTCTTTAAACTGAATCCCAGGTATAGGGAAATCGGGTACATTTCTGATGCTCTTAATAAGCTTTTCTCTGTTCATAGCCAGTATTTTAGTTGTTTCTTGTTAATTTAATTGTTTCACGTGAAACGGGCCTCTATGACTTCCTTAGAAGTACCAGCAGCACGTTGATATCGCTCGGGGAAATTCCTGGAATTCTGCTTGCCTGAGCAATCGTTTCGGGATCAATTTTGATAAGCTTTTGTCTAGCTTCAGTAGAAATAGAATTTATAGAATCATAATCAAACTTCCCTTTTATCTTGATTGTTTCCAATCTCTCAATCTTATCAGCAATTAATCTTTCACGATTAATGTATCCTTCATACTTGATCAAAATTTCAGCAGCTTCTTTTATTTCTTCTTTTCTTTCTTCAACTTTATCAAGCTCCTCTTTGAATGCAGGAATAGATTCTGAAATATTCTCAAGAGTAATCTGAGGACGATTGATCAAATCGATCAGTTTGCATCCTTGTCTTAATGGTGTTGTACCAAGATTCTCGAGAGCATCATTTATATAAGCTGGTTTTATAGAATAATTGTTGGCAAACTCTGTAATACGTTTCACTTCTTCTCTTTTCTTGTTTAAAAGAGCGTAACGATCGCTTTTTGCCAATCCCAGGTTATATGATTTTTCAGTCAATCGCATATCAGCATCATCCTGACGAAGTAATATTCTGTATTCAGCGCGCGAAGTAAACATTCTATAAGGCTCATCAACTCCTTTTGTTACCAAATCGTCGATTAATACGCCAATATATGCTTCGTCTCTTCCAAGAACGAATTCTTCACCGTTATGGCAATTCTGATGAGCATTTATTCCGGCAATGATACCTTGCCCACCAGCTTCTTCGTAACCAGTGGTTCCGTTTACTTGTCCGGCGAAGAATAGATTTCCGATAATCTTTGATTCCAACGTATGCTTTAGTTGAGTAGGGGCGAAGTAATCGTATTCAATTGCGTAGCCTGGTCGATAGATAACTAAATCCTTAAAAGCTGGAATCTTTTTCAGCGCATTAATCTGAATATCCATAGGAAGCGATGAAGAGAACCCATTTAGATATAATTCCTTTGTAGTTTCTCCTTCCGGTTCAAGAAATAGCTGATGTTGTTCCTTATCAGGGAATGTAACAATCTTAGTCTCTATACTTGGGCAATATCGTGGACCGATACTTTGAATTTGTCCGTTGAATAGGGGAGAATCGGCTAATCCATTTCTAAGTATCTGGTGTACTTCCTCATTTGTATAACAAGTCCAGCATTCTAGTTGCTTGAGATTTTTTGTCGGAGTATCCATATATGAAAACTTGTGAAAGTCATTTTCTCCATCCTGCGTACCCATCAAATCATAATTTACACTCCGGCCGTCAATACGTACAGGAGTACCTGTTTTCATTCTGCCGAACTTAACTCCATGTTTGGCGATGGATTCGGTCAAAAGATAAGATGCCGGTTCAGCCATTCTTCCTCCCGGAAGTTGTGTTTTCCCAATATGCATTAATCCGTTGAGGAAAGTTCCTGCGGTGAGAACGACACATTTGGCACGGAATTCAACATCAAGGTATGTTTTAAGACCTACAATTTCTCCGTTTTCAACGATAATTTCCTTTACCGTATCCTGCCAGATATTGAGATTAGGAATGTTCTCGAGAATCTCTCTCCAAGTCCATATAAACTTATTTCTATCGCATTGTGCACGTGGGCTCCACATTGCTGGTCCTTTTGATCGGTTAAGCATGCGGAACTGGATAGCAGTCTTGTCGGTAACTAATCCCATATAACCACCCAATGCATCGATCTCCCGAACAATCTGTCCTTTAGCAATACCCCCAACGGCAGGATTACAGCTCATCTGAGCAATTTTATTCATGTCCATCGTAATAAGACATGTTTTTGATCCCAGATTTGCGGCCGCAGCTGCAGCTTCGCAACCGGCATGTCCTGCTCCGATAACAATTACATCGTACTTAAAATCCATTGATTTATTCTATTTTACGCCGCAAATTTACGAAAAATAGTTAGTAAGTTTAGTGAATGAATGGAAAAGAATTGGAATCAATCTTTAAGAGGTATTTGTTTGTATTGCATTTGTGATTTCGTAGTATATCTGCATACTGTTTATGCAACTTATATTTTTCTCTTTTCTTATGCCGTCTCTTTCTATAGTGTTAATCTGGCGCTTAGTATAAATAGATATGAATAGGTGGCTCTTACCTGACTTGCGCTGTGAAATTAGGTCTAAGAAAAGTTCGTTTAGATTAATAAATTGCAGTAGCCTGGAGTCTTTTTATACTATCCATTATCAAATGACAAAAATCTGATGTGCCAGCCTATGCCGGTTAGGGCTGGTGGCAATCAAATTCCGAAGTATTAATAAACGCAGTTAAAATCAGAATGAGACGGATAGGATTAGAGTTGGTATACATAATTATAGATACCAATACAAGGATTATTAATAAACGTAGTCAATTAAAATGCTTCTTCGTTGCTTTTGGTGAAAGCAATCTGCCTTAAATGCTTATCTAATCAAGATTCTCCGTTTTTTTTGATAAGCCATTTATTGAATCTGATAAAAAGTCTACAAAACACCATGAATAAGAGGTTGTATATAATATCTTTCAGCAAAAGTGATGAAGATCCACAAAAATTAGGATAAGGCAGGGTGCTGGATTACTAGATCACCGCTAGATCTATTAGTGAGAAATTTATTTTTCTGAGAGAAAAAATGAGCAAAAACGGTTCTTCGTCACTTTTGGTGGAAGCAAATAGTCCCAAATGCTTATCCAATCAAGATTTTACATGCTTTTTGATAAGCCATAAATTGAATCTGATGAAAAGTCTGTAAAACACTAGGAATAAGAGGCTCAATATAATATCTTGCACCTAAATTGACGAAGAACCGCAAAAACTCATTAAAACAGCATTGTGAACTATTTTAATAAGGATAAAGCCTTATTTTCGGCTGCTTCCATAATCTCGCGTTCACCTTCACCTTTATCGTTTATTCCGCATAGATGAAGGATGCCATGTATTATTGTTCGGTGCAACTCATCATTATAGGTGGTTTTAAATTGCTCAGAATTGCTTTTGACTGTATCAAGGCTGATAAAGATATCTCCTGAAATAACATTGTCTTCACAATAGTCGAACGTGATTATATCGGTATAATAATCGTGTTGCAGATATTCTTTGTTTACTTCAAGGATTTTCTCGTCGGAGCAAAAAATATACGCTATTTCCCCAACCTTTTTTTCGTACGAACTTGCCACTGCTTTAATCCAGGCACTGGTCTCTCTCTTTTTTATAGCGGGCATTTTTATCCCGTCTGTCTGATAACTTATAGCCATAATATTAATAAAAGAATAAATAACAAACTGAAATAGCTGTAATAACGCCTGCCAAATCGGCAATTAAGCCACATGCAACTGCATGGCGGGTTTTTCTGATTCCTACGCTACCGAAATAGACTGCTAAAACGTAAAAAGTGGTTTCTGTTGAACCTTGGAATATGCAGGATAGGCGACCTACAAAAGAATCAGCACCGTAAGTTTTCATAGCATCTACCATTAATCCTCTGGCGCCGCTTCCACTTAAAGGTTTCATTAAAGCTGTGGGTAGTCCACCAACGAAGCTAGAATCTAACCCGCTAAGTTTAACTATAAGTTCAATTCCTTTTGTAATCAGATCCATTGCACCTGAAGCTCTGAATACTGCTACGCCAACTAAAATTGCGACTAAATACGGAATGATTCTTACTGCTGTGGAAAATCCTTCTTTTGCTCCTTCGACAAATGTTTCATAAACATTTATTTTTTTTCTTATTCCTGATGCGATAAAGCATAGGATTATAGAGAATAGGAATACATTCGCGAATAAAGTAGAGTAGGTTCCGATTTCTTCTTTTGATAGTACGCTGAACAGGCAAACTACTCCCCCGATAAATGCACTGATTACACCAATGAAAATAAATATAGTTCTATTGAATAAGTTAATCCTTTGAAAAATACTTGTTGAGATGATTCCGGCAATAGCTGCACAAAATGTAGAAATCATTATCGGGACAAAGATGTCTGTTGGCTGTGCGGCGCCCAATTGAGCTCTGTAAACCATTATACTTATAGGAATCAGTGTTAATCCTGATGTATTGATAACAAGGAACATTATCATAGAATTGCTTGCAACCTTCTTGTCTTTGTTTAACTCTTGCAGTTCTTTCATTGCTTTCAGTCCCAGAGGAGTTGCTGCATTGTCAAGGCCGAGCATATTGGCCGAAATATTCATAAAAATAGCTCCCATAACCGGATGTCCTTTTGGGATCTCCGGAAATAGCTTACTAAATACCGGACTAAGCCAACGTGAAAGTGCTGAGATTAATCCTCCATTTTCGCCAATCTTCATTATGCCTAACCAGAGTGAGAGTATCCCGGTTAAACCTAAAGATATCTCGAAGGCGGTTTTAGATGAACTAAAAGTGGAGTTCATTATTTCACTAAACACCTGAGTGTCTCCCCAAAAAATTAACCTTATCAAAGCAACAACAAAGGCAATGACAAAGAAAGCAATCCAAATGTAATTCAATACCATAAAAGTCTTTTTTAATAGAATTTTGCAAAAATAAGAATATGTTTTCAGTTATTGCTTTAATTATTGCTTTTTATCGGATTTGGGCCTTGGAAATTTACAATATTATAATATGTAATTGTTCGACATTGATGTTCTTGGGCACAAACTTTGATTGCATAACAATTTAAAATTGAATGATGTTAATGATAATTTCCCATTAGTACTCTTATTTTATTTATGTTGAATTTTTTAATTAGGCTTATTAAATAACTTTAATAAGGTGTGAGTCTTGATTCAATAATTACATTTTTAAATTCATTATGATCTTGTAAAATCGTTATTTCTATGATCGTTATTCCTGCTTTCTAATTATCTTTTTTAATCCATATTTTTTTTATATTCATGTTTTGTATGTTGTGAAAAATAAATTTCAATCTTAGCTGTGTTCTTTTTGAAAAAAGTAGATTAATAGCTATTTTACCAAAGAAAGATTTGCTAAATAAACATAAAAATATACCGTATAAACGTCTATTTTGCCATATAGTATGTATACCTAATTATTTTGTTTTTTTTTATTTAATTAAGGATTGTATCTTTACACTTAAAAATATAACATAAAATTTATTTAGAGGGAAATAGATATTGGATAAAATTATAATCTTCAATTCTGTATTTGTAAAGATCATACTTTTAAAATATTGTGAAATTTATTTTTATTCATATAAAATCCTAATAATCAGATATATAAATGTATTTTTGATCTGTATTTATAGCTCTTTTATTTTATGAATCAATAAAATTAATATTTGAAATAGCTTGTAATTTGATGAAAATAGAAACTTTAAAATTATCTCAATTTTTCCTATTTCAAAAATTGAGATGCATATTTAACTACGATTGAAATTAAATTAATAAAATCTGTTTTAAGAATAAATTAACTAGTATTTTTTTAATGAATATGAAGATTATTGCTAAAAAAAATAATTCTCTCAGAACATAATTATATAAATGATTGTTGACTTTACAATTCGATTTATTATGAATAAAATGTAAAAAACATACTTTTTTATAATGAATTATTCCTAAATCATAAATTTGTATTCCTAAAACTTATATTCGTTTATTTTTGAGTAACACCATATTATAATGATTAATATCTTAGCCGCGGATTTAGATCTTTTATACTTTAAACATATTAAACAGAAAACATATGCAGAGTCTATTTAAGCAGTTTGTAACCCAACTCGGTTTGTTAAAAGAAAAGGGAACTTTAGAAACCGATATTATTGATGGTCTAGATCCTTCGATAATTAATTTAAATCAAGAAGTGCATATTTATAAAGAAGTGCTTTATAATTTAGATTCCAAACAAATCTATTTAGATCCTTCTTTATCGCTAATAAAGCTTAGTTCTGTTGTAGGGACTAATACTACCTACTTATCTAATTCGATTAATAAGTATTTTGGATGTAATTTCAAAACACTAATAAACAGATATAGAATAGAGTATTGCAAGAAGCTCCTTGGTAATAACCCAATGTCTGTTCCAATTAAAGAGATTGCAAAGAAGTGTGGATTTTCATCTGTTAGTGCGTTTTATGCGTCATTTAAGAAAATTACCGGCATTTCTCCTGTACAATATAGAATGTTGATAATCTACAGAAATGAAACAAATAAAGAATTAGATAAGGAAATTTGATATTGTATTAACTAATTATAAATTATTATGAAAGAGCATTATGACGTTTTTAGTTGTGCGCATCAGGTTAGGATGCCGACTATATTTGAATTATTGAATACTGGTTATATAGAAAAAATACAAAAAAATGTATTTTATTAATGGTTTTATAAATATAAAAATTGTTTTAATTATGAGAAAAAAGTATTTTCTTGCGAAGTTAGCTATCTATGGATTCCTGACTTTAGGCGCAGCTACTACATTTGTAGGTTGTAAAGATTACGACGGTGACATCACTGATCTTCAGACTCAGATTGATGACAATAAGGCTGATTATACTTCAGTCTTAACTGAGAAACTTGCTGCTGTTAACACACAGATTACTACTCTTCAGGGTACTCAGACTGCTCTGCAAGCTACTGTTGCTACAGCTCAAACTGCTGCTAATGCTGCTAAAACAAGTGCTGATGCTGCTGCTGCTGCCGCTGCTGCTGCTCAACTTGCTGCTGCACAAGCTAAATTGGATGCTATTAAGACTGCATCTGATGCTTTGACTACAGTAAAAACAGCTTTGGAAACTAGAATTTCTACTCTTGATGGCAAATTTGCTGCTCTTCAGGAGTCTGTTTCAAAAGGAGCAACAAAAGATGAACTTACTGCTTTAAATGCTGGTCTTTTAAAGGAGATCGCTAATGCTAAATCTTCTATTGAAGCTGAACTTACTACTATTAGTGCTCAGATCAGCGCTGTAGACAGCAAGTATAATACTCTTGTTGAAAAAGTTGAAACTTTAGCAACTAAGAGTGAAGTAGAAAATGCTCTTGCAACGTTAAAAACAGAACTTGCTGCTCTTTATTTGCAACAAGCTACATTTAATGACTACAAGACTATTGTAACTACTCAGTTTGCTGATCTTCAGACTCAAATAGATGTAATTAATGGTAAGGTGGATGCAAATACTGCCAAAATTACTACTTTAGAGACTAAAATTACAGACTTGACAGCTCAATTAACATCTGCAATCGCTACTGCTAAAAATGAAGCTGTAGCTGACGCTGTATCTCAAGCAAAAGCTGCTGATGCAGAACAAGCTGTAACTCTTGAAGCAATGTGGAAAAAGTATATTGCAGAATCTTTGAATAGTTATGTTGATAAAGCTACTTATGAAGCTGCTGTTGAAGCAGTCAACAACGAGTTAGAAACTTTATCTGCTGCTATTACAACAAATCTGAATACAATGAATGCTATCTTCTCACATCGTTTGACAAGTATGGCATTTATTCCAAATGTTTATACAGGCGGAGTTCCTACGATTCTTTTCAATACATTGTGTTATACAGGTTTGGATAATGGTAAACCTTATACTACGTCTGAGCCTACTGAAGTTAGATTCCGTATGAACCCTAACGGTGTTATGTATTCTGATATCAATGATTTTGTATTTACAGGACAAACAGCTGTAACAAAAGGTTTAGGTACAGATCCAGTAGCTCCTATATCTATTGATAATGATAGATCAAGTCTTGTAAACGGAGTCTTGACTCTTACTGTTAAAAAAGATAAGGAACTAAAGCTGAAGGATGGCGTTGAGTTTGATATTGTTTCTTTGAAAGCTACTTTAGCGGATAAAGCTTTAACTTCTGCTGAAAAAGAGGCTAAAACTTGTGTTGCTGTATATTCTGATTATGTAAAGACAGCTCAAGTTAATCTTGATGGAGCTTATTTGGATATTGTTAAAGTTGATTTGAGTGCACGTTATCCAATTATAAAGGGTGATGCTGAAAATAGTGCTCCAATAACATCATTTGTTTATAATGGTTCTTTAGATCTGAACAAGTGGGTGGCTTCTGGTTATAAGATTAATGGTCAAGGTAATTATACAGGATTCACTGAATCAAAATATAGTTTACATTATCGATATGAAGTGATGGATTATCCATTAACTAGTGGTAATGTTACTACCAACCAGAAAGATTTTGCTTATATTGATTCAGATGGTCATACTTTAAAGGCAAAAGTGTATGATAATCTAGATCCTACGGTTGCAGCTGCTGGACGTACTCCTCTTGTGAAAGCTGAATTGGTTGATTGTAACGGAGTTGTTGTAAAACGTGCATTTTTTAAAGTTGCAATAAAAGCTCAAGAGTTACCAGCGGTAATTGTCCCTACTGTTGAAGCGCAAATTACGCTTGGTTGTGATGGCAAAGAAGATATTCTAAAGGTTGATGCTGAAATGATGAACAAATATGTTTATTCCGTTCTTGGAATGAGCCATGAGCAGGCAATGAATACATATACACCAGATCCAGCTATTAATGGTATTACAAGCGAAATCGATAATAAACCATTTGTTAAAACTGTTTCGGTGAATGGTGTGTTCACTACAGAAGTATGGTGGATTATTCCTCATTCTCAATTTGGTTCACTCGATATTAAGAATGAATTTAATGCATCGTTAAGATGTGTGCCTATTTATCCTAATGCTGATTTAAGAAATATTGAATTTAGTTTTAAAGTAAAAGTTAATAAGCCTAGCTTTAATATTCTTGGTAAAAATTATGCAATGTGGGATGCTCAGCATACAGCATTTAAGGCAGTTATTCCATCTTTAAATTATGATCCTGCAAATTGTAATTATTCTTCAGACTTAAGAAGTGCATTTAATACAGATGCTGCTGGTGATGTTCAGTTTACTCCTGAGGGAAATGTACCAGGTTGTGGAGGCTTGAAGTTTAAGATTGTTAGCACTAATCCTGCTACTGCTTCACTTATAAAAATAGTAGGAAACTATATTGTATTCAATCATTCAACTGCAAATGCTGCTGCATTAGCTGAACTAGATAAAACAACTCTATATGCAACTGTTCAACCTTATTACGAATGGAATGGAAATACTATAAAATTTGAAACATTTAATGTTCAGTTCATTAAACCTTTTAGTGCATTCTCAGTTACTACAGAGAAGAACTTTACAGACCTTACAACTGGTGGTTCAAATATTTTCTATAAAGATATTGACTTCACAGTTAAAGACTATAAAGATCAAGTTGTTAATTATCTATCACCAGCTTGGTTCTTCTATGGTTTAGGTAATTATGGCCTTGGTTATAAAGACTTAGATATTAGTAGTATATCAACTAACTTAATTGAGACTGGCGGAAATTTAGTTCCAACTGAAGGTAAAAATAATGGAAATCTTCCTGCAGGTATCAGTATTACTAAAGAGTCTAGTCCTTTTGGAGTGTATTTGAAATATTTAAATACTAGTAGTGTAGCCTTTACTTCTCCTTATAAAGTGTTTATTCATTATAAACTACCTCATTTCTGGGGAACTCTTGGAACTCTTGGAACTATTGGAAATGACGGTGTACTAGCTATTGATGTTGATAATCGTCCATCAGTTGGTACAAGAAAATAGTAATAAACTAAGGTCAACCTTTTAATTAAGAATATAAGAGAGAGGGATTAAATGTTTCTCTCTCTCTTTATATCTTTTATGATAATGTACAAGCAATGGAAGTAAAGACATTCTTTCTATTAAAAGTTAGAACGAAGAACAGATCTCGCTGGATTGAGCATCTTATAAAATCGCAAATAGGAGTTAACTCTGCTGTTGTTGATTTTGATAAGCGCTTATTACAGGTGAGTTATAACCAGGATCTGATTTCTGTTCAATACATGAGAATGCTTGTGCGCAGTTTAGGATGTGATTTATTATGCAATGATAAAGATATTAAAGATAAAGTAGATCAGTTAAATAACTATTTGATATTAAAAAAAAGAATTCTCTCTATTTCGTTTGTTTTTTTTCTTTCTTTTCTTGGTTTGATTTTTCCTTCTAGAGATTGGATAACATTGTTGTTTTCCTCTATAATGTATTTGCTTTATTCATTTTTGTTTGTTCCATTATTTAATAAAAAAGTGATTAGACGTATTAAATTGCTGGATGCAATAGGCATAGCTGTCCCTTTATTATTGATATTTAATGCCGTTTTGGGCATGTTTGTTTTTTTTGATCAGTTTCATCTTGCATGGTTTTTGGTTTCAATATTGTTAATTGAAATTTTTACTTTTCTTAGATGGAAAATAGAAAAAGATGTAGCTGTTAATGATTTACTTTGATATTTATGATACATTGTTATATATAATTTATTTTATCTTTCACTATATTATTGCTATTACTAGAACTTAAAATATTGTTTTGTAACAATATACTATATCTAAATTTGAACAAATTTATTTTGTTATTTGTTGTTTTTTTTATTTCTTTGTTGTATATCTTTCTTATATTTAGGTACTTAAACTTAGATTAATATGAAAAAGAAACTTATTCTTCTAGCAATTTCCTTCTTTTGTATAGTAGGATTTGCACAGTCACAAGAGAAAGCCTTAAAACAATATGGCTTCTGGGACAATTGGTTTATACAAGGTCAGGCAGGAATTGGTTATACAATTGGTGAACCCGATTTTGATAAATTGATTTCCCCAACTGCAGCCCTTTCTATAGGGAAGTATTTTACTCCATATGCTGGTATGCGTTTGCAAGTTGGAGGATGGCAAGGTAGAGCAGGATGGGATTGGAAAGACGACAACTATAGCTGGAATTATGCAGCAGTTTATCTGGATGGTCTTTTTAATATGACCAATATTTTCTGTTCTTATAAAGAAAACAGAGGTTTTAACCTTTATGGGATCGTGGGAGTAGGATATAATCATGGTTTTAAGAACTCTCCTAATGCATTAGCATCTGATAACTGTGTTGCCAGAATTGGATTGCAGCCAAGTTTTCGCATAAATGAAGCATGGGATTTTAATGTTGAATTAAATGCTAATGCTGTAAGTGATGCATTTAATTCCAAATATGGATCTGAGAATGACTTCTATTTCAACCTCATGGTTGGTTTTACATACAAATTCAAAAATAGAGGATTTGAATTAGTTAAGCCTTATGATGATGCATTAGTTAATTCTTTGAATGATGAGATTAATCAGCAGAGAGCAACTATTGAATCTTTAAAAGCTAATCCAAAGACTATTATTAAAACAGAAAAAGTATTCGTAACAGATACTGTATCATATTTTAATACGCCGGTTCTTTTCACTATTGGAAAATCTGCCGTAGGTGTTAATCAAGAAGTTTATGTGTATACTGTTGCTCAATACTTGAAAGAGAATCCAAATGCAAAGATTACTATAACAGGTTATGCTGATGCAGGCACAGGTTCAAAGGCATTTAATCAGAAGATCTCTGAAAAACGTGCAAAAGCTGTGGTTAATGAATTGATTAATAAATATAGTATATCTTCCGATCGTATTAAGGTTATTGAAGGTAAGGGTGATAGTGTTCAACCTTATTCTAAAAATAACTGGAATAGAGTAGTTATATGTGTTGCAGATTGAAATTTATAGTTAGGAGAGATCAAGCGTGATCTAAATGGTAATGAAACTTACGTGAGTAATTTTCAAAAGGGGTATTTGATTGAGCTGTGGCTTATCAAATACCCTTTTCTTTTATCGATTACAAATATTTTATGTTTCCTTTAGATTATATTTCTTCAATCTTTCATACCTTTGTCGCTTCATTATTGTGATATATGGAAGAAAAATTTGATATACGAGATAATCAGCTTACTACAAAAGAAAAGGATTATGAGAACGCTTTACGTCCTTTGGATTTTGAGTCTTTTAGTGGGCAGGACAAGGTTGTAGATAACCTTCGTATATTTGTTAAGGCTGCTCGTTTACGAGCTGAAGCTCTTGATCATGTCTTACTTCACGGACCTCCCGGATTGGGAAAAACTACTCTTTCAAATATTATTGCAAATGAATTAGGCGTAGGTTTCAAAATAACTTCTGGCCCTGTGCTTGATAAACCAGGCGATTTGGCCGGCGTATTAACAAGTCTGGAACCAAATGATGTTCTTTTCATCGATGAAATTCATCGTTTATCTCCTGTTGTGGAAGAATATCTTTATTCTGCAATGGAAGACTATCGGATTGATATAATGATTGATAAAGGTCCTTCTGCAAGAAGTATTCAGATAGATTTAAGCCCTTTTACCCTCGTTGGAGCAACTACTCGTAGTGGACTCTTGACTGCCCCTTTACGGGCACGCTTTGGAATTAATCTTCATTTAGAGTATTATGATGATGACATATTAAGTGGAATTATAAAACGTTCTGCAAGGATACTAGATGTTCCTTGCTCTTCAGATGCAGCCGGAGAAATTGCTTCCCGGAGTCGTGGTACTCCGCGTATTGCTAATGCTTTACTTCGCAGAGTGAGAGATTTTGCACAGGTTAAAGGATCGGGAGTTATAGATACCGAGATTGCAAATTACGCTCTTGAGGCTCTTAATATTGATAAATATGGGCTTGATGAGGTTGATAATAAAATACTGTGTACTATTATTGATAAATTTAAAGGAGGGCCTGTAGGAATTACTACAATAGCCACTGCATTAGGCGAAGATCCAGGTACAATAGAGGAAGTTTATGAGCCTTTTTTAATAAAGGAAGGTTTTTTAAAGAGAACTCCCCGTGGTAGAGAAGTTACAGAATTAGCTTACAAGCATTTGGGAAGAAGTCTTTATAGCAGTCAAAAGACTCTTTTTGATTAATATAAAATCATTAAGGATCTCTCTATATAATATGCAATCTGAGTTCTTGATTCATAAAAGAGATATGTTTGATAAATAAACAATAGGATAGAAGTATGGCCGGATTAAAATCGTTGGCAAAAGATACTGCAATTTATGGTGTAAGCAGTATTGTTGGTCGTTTTTTGAATTATTTATTGGTACCACTCTATACAGCAAAATTATCTGCTGCTTCAGGAGGATACGGTGTAATAACGAATATGTATTCCATAACCGCACTTTTGCTGGTTATTTTAACGTATGGAATGGAAACGGGCTTTTTCCGTTTTGTGAATAAGAAAAACGAGGATCCAACGATTGTTTACTCAACAACATTAATATCTGTAGGTGTAAGTTCATTACTTTTTATTTTATTGTGTCTTGTTTCTCTTCAACCGATGTCCACTTTCCTGGGATATGAAAATAATCCTGATTTTGTCGCTATGATGGCAATTGTGGTTGCGCTTGATTCTTTCCAATGCATTCCTTTTGCTTATCTGCGATATAAGAAAAGACCGATAAAGTTTGCTGCAATGAAGTTTTTATTCATTATTCCGAATATTCTTCTGAATATTTTCTTCTTTGTCTGTTGCCCATGGTTATTAGTTCATTTCCCTGCTTCTGTTTCCTGGTTTTACAATCCAAGTTATGGGGTTGGTTATGCATTTGTGGCCAATGTTATCTGCACAGTGATTCAGCAGTTTGCTTTTTATCCTGAATTGACCGGCTTTAAATACAAATTCAAGAAGTCATTGTGGAAAGAAATGATGATTTATTCTTTTCCAATTCTGATCCTTGGAATAGCCGGAATATTAAACCAGGTAGTTGATAAGATTATTTTTCCTTTCCTCTTTACAGATCAGAATGAGGCTCGCGTACAGCTTGGAATTTATGGTGCAGCCAGTAAAGTAGCAATGGTTATGACCATGTTTACTCAAGCTTTCCGTTATGCTTATGAACCTTTTGTTTTTGGTAAAAATAAAGAAGAGGGCAGTAAAAAACTGTATGCCGATGCGATGAAGTATTTTATTATAGTTTCGCTGATTGCTTATCTTGGAGTAATGTTTTATCTCGATATTTTCCGCTACATAATTGATAAAAGTTATTGGGATGGGTTAGATTGTGTTTCAATCGTTATGCTTGCCGCTATTTTGAATGGCATCTATTTTAATCTGTCGTTTTGGTATAAGTTGATTGACAAGACAATCTGGGGCGCATATTTCTCTGGAATAGGTTGCTTCTTAATCATTCTTCTGAATGTTATTTTTGTACCTCATTATGGCTATATGGCTTGTGCATGGGCTAGTCTTGTTGGGTATGCTATAGTAACAATCCTTTCTTATGTTGTTGGGCAAAAGAAATATCCTATAAATTATGATATGGTGAGGATTGGAAAATATTGTTTGCTAACAGTAGTGCTTTATGCTATTTCTGAATTTGTGAAAATAGATAACATTTTCTTACGTTTGTGCTTTAAAACCATTTTATTCTCTATCTTTATTGCATATATTATCAAGAAGGATTTTCCATTGAAGCAGATTCCGATTATTAATCGTTTTGTAAAGAAATGATTTTTAGTGAATTGCCTTAAATAAAAGCGGTGGGAGTCTGGTGGTTCTCAGCTATTTTTGCAAAGAACCGAATAATATAGCAGTTTATTTTTTATTCGGTTTTTAAAAGATAGCACACGCTTATGAAAAAGAACTTTTTAACCTTAGTTCTGTTTTTTGTTTCACTCGCTTCTTTGGCAGACGAGGGGATGTGGATGTTAAATCATATAGACAAGAAAACGACTCAGCTGATGCAGCAATTAGGGCTTGAAATGCCTTCCAGTCAATTATTTAATGAACGTATTCCTTCTTTAAAGGATGCGGTTATTAGTTTTGGAGGATATTGTTCCGGCGTAGTAGTCTCTGAGGATGGATTGGTTTTTACAAATCATCATTGTGGCTTTGATGCTATACAAAATCATAGTTCAGTAGCTCATGATTATATAAAAGATGGCTTTGTTGCTGATAAAAGAGAAGACGAACTTCCCAATCCTGATTTATTTGTGAGTTTCCTTATAAAGCAGGAAGATGTAACTTTAAGGATACTGAAAGATATTCATCCGGGGATGGATGAAACAAAACGCTCATATATTGTCGATTCTCTTTCTTCTGTAATTGAAAATGAAGTTTCTGAAAAGGACTCATTGCTAAGAGGTGAGGTTAGCTCTTACTATGGTGGCAATGAATTTTATCTTTCTGTTTATAAAGATTATAAAGATGTCAGACTGGTTTTCGCACCTCCTTCTTCCGTTGGTAAATTTGGAGGTGATACAGATAATTGGGTATGGCCAAGACACACCGGGGATTTTTCTGTTTTCCGCATTTATGCTGATAAAAATAACCAGCCCGCTTTTTATTCTCCTCAAAATAGACCATTTCATCCATCTTATATTGCGCCTATTTCCCTTAAAGGGTATCAGAATGGTACCTATTGCATGACATTGGGTTATCCGGGATCAACAGATCGTTATCTCTCTTCTTTTGGCATTGAGGAGCAGATGAAAACCCAGAACCAGTCAATGATTGATGTGCGAGGCATAAAGCAGGCTATTTGGAAAAAGGCGATGGAATCGAATGATTCTATTCGTATAATGTATGCTTCCAAATATGCTATAAGCTCTAACTACTGGAAATACAGCATTGGTATGAATAAGGGCATTGAAGAGCTTAATATCATTGCTAAAAGAAAGTTATTAGAGAATCAGATAAATCGGTTTATAGAGAATAAGAAAGAGAAGAAACAATTATATGGTAATCTGATTGATTCCTTAAGAATCAGCTATGAAAGTAGGGAAAAGCTTGTTCATGCTTCTTCTTATTTCGGAGAGTGTTTTGGTAATGCTTCGGAGTTGCTTTCCTTATCCACGCAAGCTATTAGTACGGATTTCTTTAGTGATTCTATTGTAGGAAAGAAGATATACGAAAATATGGTAAAAGAATATTCAAATATAGACCTTTCCATCGATAAGGAGGTGCTGGTTGCAATGCTTAAAGAGTATCGCGAGAAGGTTGATACTACCTATTTACCTGATACATATAAAACGATTAATGAAAAGTACAAGGGTGATTGCCAAGCTTATGCAGATTATATTTTTTCTCATTCCGAAATGACTACTCCCAGAGGATTGGAGCGTATTTATAGTCGGGACAGTACTTTTAATATGTTCGAAGATCCTATTCTTTCGCTGGCTGTAGATGTCGTTACTAAATTTGTAGATTTCTATCAGATTGGTGCTGATGCTAATAGTAAAATATTCCGGGATGAAAGATTCTATAGTGAAATTGTACGTCAGATGTCTGAGGAAAAAAGTTTTTATCCTGATGCAAATTCAACAATGCGTTTAAGTTTTGGTGTTGTAACTCCATATTCAGCAAATAGCTCCTCAAGCATAGATTATTCTACAACTACAAAAGGCATTTTTGAGAAGGTAGAGCGCTATAAAGGAGATTCTGATTTTTGGGTGCAGCCTGCCTTACTCAATTTGCTTTCAAAAAAGGATTTTGGTAAATATGCCGATAAAAAGGGTGAAATGAATGTTTGTTTTATCACCAATAATGATATTACGGGAGGAAATTCCGGAAGTGCAATGTTTAACGGTAAAGGAGAGCTTATAGGGCTCGCTTTTGATGGAAACTGGGAAGGGATGAGTAGTAATCTTGAGTATGAGAGTTCCTTGCAACGATGTATTGGAGTGGATATCCGATATGTGCTGTTTATAATTGAAAAATACGGCAAGGCATCTCATCTTATTAAAGAGCTTAAACTTGCTCAATAACTATTTTATGCCATTTTATCGTATATTTCTTTTAAGATAAGGGTGTAATAGCACTTTTTTATTCGAACTAAGTTGTTTTAATCCAATTGAATGAAGAACTAGCATTGGGTAATAAAAAAAGGCAGCTTATAAAGCTGCCTTAAATATTTATTTTTTGGATTTCCTTCTTGCCCATCCTTCTTCATTGTTGAAGTCTGGTTTTTCATCTCTGAAGGATTGTTGATTGTCATCTCTTCTTTTAGGTCCTCTTTGAGAGGAGTATCCCCGTTCTTCACGGCTTCTTCTTGGTGCAGCTGATGCTGGTCTGTCAGAATACCTTCTTCCGCCTCCTCCGCGGCTTTCTCTGCTTCCTCCACGACTCTCTCTACCTGTTCCTGCTCCACGATTATCTTCGCCTGCTATTTCAACAGAGATTGAACGGCCATTCAGTGATGCTTTATTTAGTGAATCCATAACAGATTTTGCTTGAGCATCTTCTATTTCGAAGAATGAAAAGCTTTTCAATAAATCTATCTTACCAATCTGAACACGTTTTCTCATGTTTTTATTGATTAGCTCAATTAATTGGTTCGGATAGAAGTTATCCACCTTTCCGGCATTGATAAACATACGGGTAAATCCTGGTTCCGGTTGATGAGTTCCTCTTTCAGTGCTACGTCCTCTTGTAGTACGTTCTCCTCTGCTGGTTTCTGCAGTAGGACTCTGAAGGTCTTCCGCATCACGATAATATTCAAGGAAGTGGTTAAACTCAAGAGAAACCATTCGCTTAATAATATCTTCTTTATCTAACCATTCCAGCTTGCGATAGATTTCAGGCATAAAGTCGGCAATTTCTTCTTCATTTACCTTTACCTTCTCAATATCATCAATTACCTTAATCAGCTGCTTTTCACAGATCTGTTTTCCGGTAGGCATTTCTCCAATAATGAACTTCTTACCAATTTTTCTTTCTATATCTCTCATCTTTCCTTTCTCGCGCAAGTTGATGATAGAGATTGAAATACCGGTTTTTCCTGCACGACCAGTACGACCGCTTCGATGAGTATAAGATTCACTTTCGTCAGGTAAACCATAATTGATAACGTGTGTCAGGTCGTCAACGTCAAGTCCACGTGCGGCAACATCTGTAGCTACAAGGATCTGGATGTTACGTACACGGAATTTCTGCATAACAACGTCACGTTGTTGCTGAGAAAGTTCTCCGTGCAAAGAATCTGCACTGTAACCGTCCTGAATCAGTTTATCGGCAATTTCCTGAGTCTCTTTACGAGTGCGGCAGAAAACAATACCGTAAATCTGAGGATAATAGTCGGCAATACGTTTCAGCGCTAGATATTTATCTTTAGCCTGAACCGTAAAATAGATATGTTTCACGTTCTTTGAACCTTCATTTTTTGTGCCGATGGTAATTTCCTTGGCATTAGTCAGATAGTTCTTGGAAATGCGTGCAATTTCGGGTGACATAGTTGCTGAGAACAGCAGTGTATTACGGTCTTTTGGTACTTCAGCCAAGATAGCATTGATGCTGTCTGTAAAGCCCATGTTAAGCATTTCATCTGCTTCGTCCATAATAACGTTTTTAACCGTAGCAAGTTTTACGGTTTTTCTTTCCATTAAGTCAAGCAGACGACCTGGAGTTGCAACAATAATGTGCACGCCATTCTTTAAACTTCTAATCTGACTTTCAATGGATGATCCTCCGTATACCGGAAGAACCTTTAGCCCATCAACGTATTTTGAGTAATCGTTAAGATCTCCTGCTATTTGCAGGCAAAGCTCACGTGTGGGGCAGAGGATAAGTGCTTGAGGCACTCTGTTATTTACATTAATACCTTGTATAATAGGCAGACCAAATGCTGCTGTTTTACCTGTTCCTGTTTGTGCAAGAGCTACTACATCATTGCCTTCTCCCAGTAAATACGGTATTACTTCTTCTTGTACTGGCATGGGATTCTCATATCCCATTTCTTCAATTGCTTTAAGTATCTCCGGGGAAACGCCTAACTCTTCGAATGTCTTCATTAATTTCTTTCTCTTATTTCAATTCGGGTACAAAGATACGCATAAAGTGCGAATAAATAGTTATAATGCTGTAAAAGAATACTTTTCAGCTGCATTTTTCATTTAAATATCTATAAAAATAGCGTAAAATCCTTGTAATTTGTATCAGAACTTTATTGCTTTAACTGTTAGTTTGTGCTTTAATGGAATGTTATTGATATTTTTCTGCGAACTCTTTAGAAACGGAGTTACTGAAACTTTTGCATACTTCGGCAGAGAAATCTTTCCCGCACTGTATAATTTTGTCCCACATAACTTCGCTTAAGTTGCTAAGTTCATGATAACTAATATTGTACTTTAACAATCCATAGATAATTCCGGCATTGAAGTTATCTCCGGCTCCAATTGTACTTACAGTATTGACCGGTTCTACCAAATACTCTTTGGATGCTTGTTTTGTTCGCAAACTTATAGATTTATTCCCCGCAGTACAAATGAAATTCGGGCAATAGAATTGTATTTTATTTTTGTATACCTTATCTACATCGTTTAAGTTATACATGTTGATGAAATCTTCGTCTGAGCCTTTTACAATATCTGCATATTCCAGATTTTCGATAATAGCAGGAGCTAGTTTCATAGCTTCGTATTTATGCGTACTTCTGAAGTTTGGATCATAGTAAATAATTGCTTTACGCTCTTTTGCATAATCCAGTAGCTCTGTCATCTTATCTCTGAGAACCGGATTAAGTGCGTAGAAGGAGCCAAATATAAGAATATCATCCTCATTTATTGTTGGGAATGCAATATCCAGGCGCTGTTTTGGATAATCCTTGTAGAAAAGATACTCAGCATCATTGTCTTCGTTAAGGAAGGCTAGTGAAATAGGAGATTTACCATCTGGGAAGATGTTGATGTGATCGGTTTTCACATTGTTTTCTTCCATGAATCTCTTGATAATGTTTCCTACTCTATCATTTCCTATTTCGCTTATAAAACAGACATCGACATTCATCTTGCCTAGTGATATAATGCCATTAAATACAGAACCTCCGGGAACTGCCGCTGAAGGTTGTTCGTTCTCAAAGATGATGTCGAGAATTGTCTCGCCAATACCAATTACTTTTCGCATATTTCTCTTGATTTCTCGCCCAGATATCCACCATGATGGCGCTTAGAGTACTCTTCAATAGTAAAACCTGTTTGTTTCATTGTTTCTACAACCAAAATATCACCAATAACTGTCATCATAGTAGTAGAAGTTGTTGGAGTCATTCCTAATGCACAAACCTCTTTGGGATTTCCTGTGCAAAGACAGATATTCGACTCTTGTGCTAACGGGCTGTCCGGATTACCTGTTATAACGATAAACTTTAAATCTGGATTAAGAACTCTTGAAAGCTGTGTCAGCTCAACAATTTCTCTTGTTTTGCCAGAATTAGATATTAGTAATAATAAGTCATTCTTCTGAAAAATGCCCAAATCACCGTGCTGTGCTTCACTAGGGTGAAGAAACACAGAAGGAATTCCGGTTGAGCAGAAGGTTGTAGAAATGTTCATTGCAATCTGTCCGGCTTTACCCATTCCGGTAGTTACCAGCTTTCCCCCTTTTATATGTATTTGTTCCACTATTAGTTTTACAGCTTTCTCGTAAGCATCTGTAATAGGAATATTTCTTACGGCTTCGGCTTCTTTGTTTAATAGATCTTTGATTGATTCAATCATGACTTTTTTGTTATTTGTTTAGTAAGTTGGTTAATTCTTTAAATGTATTGGCCACGTCGTAGTAAAGAGATAATTCACCTCGGGTAAATTGCTTCTTTTCAAACATCTTCAAGACGGTCAATAATTCATCATAAAAACCATTTATGTTATAAAAGATTATCTTCTTTGAATGATATCCAATGGTAGCAGAGGCCATTACATGAAAAACTTCATCCAATGTTCCTATTCCTCCCGGTAAGGCAATCATAACATCCGACTCGGCAAGTATTACATCTTTGCGATCGCTTAAATTTTTGGTATGAAGAAATCTGTCGGGGAGAGCACTCACTCTTTTGCTTTCTTCCAGTTTTGAAGGTATTACGCCAATAATATTTCCTCCGCTTTGCTTAACGGTTTGTGCCACACATTCCATTAACCCCATGTTTGCACCACCATAAACTAGCGTTTTACCTTGTTCTCCCATCCACTTTCCCAATTCCTCAGTTTTTTGGAAATATATATCATCAATTGATTGCGAGGCAGAACAGAAGATACCAATTTTATTCATATAAGGGCTTATCTCATTTTAATCTACAAATATCTATATTTTTCTATAAACCACAATAAGTTTTATTGTATTTTTGCATCGTTATTAAAATATGAAACAAGAAAAAAATGCATTATAATCAACATACTTTACCTAACGGTTTACGTATTATTCATGCCCCGTCATTATCAAAAGTTGCTTATTGTGGATATGCTGTAGATGCAGGTACCCGCGATGAACAAGAAAACGAACAGGGAATGGCTCACTTTGTGGAACATCTCAGTTTTAAAGGTACAGAAAAGCGTAAGGCATGGCATATTATTAATCGGATGGAAAACGTAGGTGGCGACCTGAATGCTTATACGAATAAGGAGGAGACGGTGATTTATTCGGCCTTTTTAACGGAGCATTTCCCTCGTGCTGTTGAGTTACTGACTGACATCGTGTTTCATTCTACCTTTCCTCAACGCGAAATTGATAAGGAGGTAGAGGTTATTATTGATGAGATTAAGTTGTATGACGATACTCCTTCAGAGCTTATCTTTGACGATTTCGAGGACTTGATCTTTAAGAACCATCCTTTGGGTAGAAATATCCTTGGAAAGCCGGAACAATTACGGAACTTTACTACTGCTGATGTATTAAATTTCACCTCACGTTATTATCACCCCACAAATATGGTCTTTTTTGTATTGGGGAATCTCGATTTCAAGAAAGTGGTTCGGATGGTAGAAAAATCAATGCACGATGTGTTGTTTTCTGAATATAAAAGTGTTCGAACTGCTCCACCCGTTTATGTGCCGGAACATCTGGTTGTTCCTAAAGATACAAATCAGGCGCATGTAATGATTGGTGGTAGGGGGTATGATGCTTATAGCGAGAAACGTACTGCTCTGTATTTTCTCAATAATATTCTTGGTGGTCCGGGAATGAATAGCAAACTAAATGTTTCTCTTCGCGAAAGAAAGGCTTTGGTATATAGCGTAGAGTCCAATCTCACTTCTTATACTGATACAGGAGTTTTCTGTATTTATTTTGGGACCGATCCTGAAGATGTGGATACATGCCTGAATCTGACTTATAAGGAACTGAAACATCTTCGTGATGTGAAAATGACTGCTCTACAATTGAATGCGGCAAAGAAGCAATTAATTGGCCAAATAGGAGTGGCTTCAGATAATAATGAGAATAATGCGCTCGATATGGCTAAATCTTTTCTGCATTACAATAAATTTGATTCTCCGGAAGCCTTGTTCCTTCGCATTGAGTCTTTAACTGCCGAAGGATTATTGGAAGTGGCAAATGAAATGTTTGCTGAAGAAATGCTTTCAACCCTGATTTATCGATAAGGTTTACTTGCCGGTTTATTGGCCAATAAAATAAATCCATTGGCCAATGAATCTGTTTTATTGGTGAATGGATTTTATTTACAGGCAAATAATTTTTTCATACTTATACTTGCATTCTATTGACGTTGCCGGTAACTGCATAACTACTGAATATATGATTTAATAACCAGATAATCAATGGATTATTCCTGTGGTTTAGCTTAATCATTTCTTTTCTCCAAAAACAGATTTATTGCTAGTATAATTTAGGGGGTAACAAGGGGGGACCTTCTGAAACGCCTTGCTGGCCGCGGTGACAAATTTTAGCACGAGACATATAAAAGAAGTTTTCTTTAAAGTTTGTCACCACTTCTGAAATAAATGCATACAAAAATATAGAAATCCGGATTTCAGATGATCCGGATTAACTTTAGCAGGCTATAATTCCTTATTTATTTGCATCACGTAAAACAAGTAAACTCTCAGGGCCCATATTGAAAAGAAGATCAATAATGCTTAGGTTGGGTAGAAAACCGTGTCGCGTGTCGAATACCTGATAATATGGATTTGCAGTAAAACCTTCTTGCGGAGCTTTTTTGGGGTGTATCAAGTCTCTGAAATTAATCTCATTAGGCAGAAATGACTGTTTGTATTCTGTTGTACGCTCCATGATGGGGTGAACGTCTACCAACTCACAAACAAGATTGCAGAGAGCTTCGTTGAAATCGAATAAAAACTCATGTTTCTGTTCGTAAAAAGGTGCAAAATCGTCTCGGTAATACTCAAAGAAAGGAGAGCTGCTGTAGGCAGATTCAATGGCAGTCCAATGCAAATGACGCCAGTTTCCATGATCGGATATGCGAATATCTTTCATAGGGCACTTAAGCGTTTCTGGCTTTTCGGTAGGGATTGAGAGCGTTAGCGGACCATCGGCAGAAGCAATAGTGCATCGGTTGCGGTAGGTCTGCTTAATATAGTTGTCGTGTTGCTCAATAAATGCCTTTTCACAGCTATATAACCGTGCATAATATTCCACTGGAGCCAGATATGCCGAGCTGAGATAAATTGTTTGTTTCATTATTTTACAGGTTGAAAGAATCGCTTCCATCGGAAACCGCCAAAAAGTCCGGCTTGGCTGTCTTTAGAAAACCATACAAAAGATGCTTTCCCGATAATATAGTCTTTCGGAACGAATCCGAAAATGCGCGAATCGTTGATATTTATGGAGTTGTTGGATACCATCCAGTAATAGTCTTTCGTAAACACAAAAGAGGATATTTTTTCTCCGTTAACGTATAGCAGAGAATCTTTTATAATGAATGCTTTCTTGCCTTCGTGTTCATTGATAGCATTCTTTAAGAAATAAATGTTCCATGGAGTTACACGAATACTCCGCCCTTTTCCCGGAACAACTAAGGAACGGGTCTGCTTGCATGTGTCAGGAAGAATAGACTTTATCTTTAAATCCGGAATTTCCTGGTTTAACAGATAAATTTCGTAACGACTGAAACTGCGAACATATCCATTCTTGTTGTAGCCTAACAGTCTGTTATCCTCAATACCTAGTTTCTTTATGTTTTTCTCTATGGAACTTTCCTTTTCTTTAGGATATACATAGAGCTGCTTGTGGTCGGGATTAACTTCTGCTCTGGGGCAAATAATGGAGTATTGACTGCTAATCAATAAGGTATCTCCCGGAAGACCCATGCATCTGCTTATAAACACTTTTCGCTTATCAGCAGGAATGGCAGTAGATGTGGCCTGAGGATTGTTGAAAACAACGATGTCATTCTTGTGAACCGGTCGCTCATTGATTCTTTTATAGCCAAAAGCCGACATAAAAGGCAGGCGCAGTCCGTATGCCCATTTATTGATAATAATCTGATCACCACGATACAAAGAATTCTCCATTCCCGATGAAGGAATGTAACAGGAGCTAAAAGCAAAGAATTGCAGGAGTAGTACCCCTGCAACTGCTATTACTAATGCTTTTATCCAGAAAAAGAAATCCTTTGCTCTTGGTCTCATTATTTAATGTTGTCTACGAACTTAAATAGACGATTCCAACGGATTTTTCCGCTAAACCAACCTCTGTCTTTATCTAAAGATAACCATACCAGAATTGGCTTACCTACTACATGATCTTCAGGAACAAATCCCCAGTATCTTGAATCGGCAGAGTTGTGACGGTTATCACCCATCATCCAGTAATAGTCCATTTTAAATGTATAGCTATTGGTCTGTTTGCCGTTGATATAGATTTTGCCACCTTTTACTTCAAGTTTATTGCCTTCGTAAGCACGGATTGGGCGTTCATAGATAGGAAGATTATCGGCAGTAAGTTTAACTGTTGCTCCTTTCTTTGGAATCCAGATAGGACCGTAGTTATTTCTATTCCATTTTGTATAAAGATTCAATGGGTATAGCTGTCCGGTGTAATCTTCTGGTTCCATCACAATCTTAGCGATTAACTTCTTGTTTGAAAGAAGAGCCTGATAAGCTTTCTTGGTTAAAGGAAGATGATAAACCGGAGCTAGTTTGTCTTGACCATCTGTTTTAGTAAAGCCCTGGCCTTTTAATTCGTCATTCCATTCGTTAGGCAATAAAGACTGATCATCTAAGCTGATGCCTAAATCACGGAACACATCATCAGGAATATAAGAACCTGTTGTTTGAACGAAGTAGTTGAATTGAAGGTTTTCCGGATTCTTGGAAGGTACGCTATTTATGTATACTTGTCCGTTTACTATTTTCAAAGTATCTCCAGGTAATCCCACACAACGTTTTACGTAATTCTCACGGCGGTCAACAGGACGTACTACAATCTTTCCAAATTCGGTAGGGTTTGCTATTACCAGTTTCCGTCCTTCAGCATAATATATGTCGTAAGCAGCTCTTTGTTGTTCGCGGGTTAAACTATCCATATTTACGCTAGGACAAGTTCTTTTAGCAGCATCGTAGCAAATAGTATAGAAATCTGATTGTTGATAGTTAATAGCAACAGTATCTCCGGCAGGGAAATTAAAGACAACTATGTCGTTGTGTTGAACTTTTCCGAAACCTGGTGCACGTTTATAACTCCATTGTGGAAATTCAATATAAGATTTGCAATTGAATACAGGCAATGTATGTTGAGCCAATGGCATAGATAGCGGAGTGTTAGGTACACGAGGACCATAACTCATCTTACTAACAAAAAGAAAGTCGCCAACCAACAAAGATTTCTCTAATGAAGAAGACGGTATCTGGTAATTCTGAAAGAAGTAGATATTTACGAAATATACTGCTACCAAAGCAAACACAATAGCGTCAACCCAACTCATCACACTGCGTACGGCTTGGTTCTTTGATGTTCTCCAGAAACTCCATGGAACTAATTTTGAGATATATGCATCGAAGATAAATGGAACAACAATAAGTCCCCACCAGCTACTTACCCAAACAAGAAATAAAAGATATAATACAGTGACGATTCCAAAGTTGCGCCATTGTTTGCTTGTTGCTTTTCTCATAATTTGTGTTTTAAAATTTAAATAAATCACTCATGCCCAATAATCCTTGTTTGCCACAAGTGAACTCAGCTGCTAAAACAGCACCAAGAGCAAAACCTTTTCTGTTTTTTGCATCGTGAGTAATGGAAATACTATCAGCCTCCGACTCATAACGAATAGTATGAATGCCCGGAACTTCTCCTTCTCTTATTGAATGAATTGGAAGTTCGCTGGTAGCTTTCGCCTCTTCTTTTACCCAACTCTCTTTGCGATCCAGATTTTCAAGAATTTCTTCAGCAAGGGTTATAGCAGTACCACTAGGTGCATCCAGTTTATGTATGTGGTGAGTCTCGCTCATTGTAACGTCGTAAGTTGGAAACTGATTCATTATCTTAGCAAGATATTTATTTACTGCAGAGAATATAGCCACTCCAAGGCTAAAGTTTGATGCCCAGAAAAGAGTCTTACCACCATTTTTGCACAGATCCTTTATTTCGTCTCCGTGTTCGTCCATCCATCCGGTACTTCCTGAAACTACTTTTACTCCAGCGTTAAAAGCTCTGATATAGTTGTTGTAAGCAACAGTCGGAGCTGTAAACTCTATAGCAACATCTGCCGATTTGAATGCTTCCGAAGTAAAATCATCCTGATTGTTGAGATCAATAATACTAACGATTTGGTGTCCACGACTAAGGGCTATTTTTTCAATTTCTTTACCCATCTTTCCGTAACCTATCAATGCTATTTTCATATAATTTCCTATTTTTTGTTTATATTTTTACGATAATAAGGAATAATAATGATGCAAATATAATTAATTTAGAGGTAAGTTATTACATTTGCGAGATATTTACAGCTCGTTAACAATGGAACAATTATTACACTATATCTGGAAACACAAAATCTTTCCTTTAAAACAACTTCAAACTACTAAAGGAATGGGTGTTGAGGTGATTGATTCCGGTCTGCCAAACACAGATTCCGGACCTGATTTTTTTAATGCAAAAGTAAAAATTGGCGAAAATATGTGGGTTGGGAATGTAGAGATTCACTCAAAATCTTCCGATTGGTTCCGGCATGGGCATAATAAAGATAAGGTGTATGATTCGGTAATTCTTCATGTGTCGGGTGATATTGACTGTGAAATTGCCCGTACCAACGGCGAACTCATTCCTCAAATTCAGCTAAGCTGTCCCAGTGAAATAGAGCAGAATTATGAATCATTGCATCGCACAGATATGCTTCCTCGTTGCTATGATGTAATTCCTAAAATATCCGGATTCACTATTCATTCCTGGTTGTCGGTTTTGCAAAGTGAGAGACTTGAACATAAAGCTGAAGCCATTAATGCACGATTAAAACATTGTAATTCTAATTGGGAAGATGCTTTCTTCATTACTTTGGCACGTAATTTTGGTTTTGGTCTGAATGGTGATGCTTTTGAGAAATGGGCAAGTCTGATACCTCTTCGGGCTGTGGATAAACACCGGGATAGCTTATTTAAAATCGAAGCAATTTTCTTTGGTCAGGCAGGGCTGTTGGAAGAAATGTTGGACGATCCTTATTATTTGAGATTGCAGAAAGAGTTTGCATACATGAAACATCTTTTTCAGCTGCCTGTTATGGATGCTTCATTATGGCGTTTTCTTCGCTTAAGGCCGGGCAATTTTCCGCATGTCAGAATAGCTCAGCTTGCATCTCTTTATTCAAATGGATGGGGAGTGTTTTCAAAACTGATGGAAGCTGAGTCGATGAAAGCGATTAAGGATATCTTGCATACATCTCCTTCCGATTATTGGGAAGAGCATTATCAATTTTATAATAGTTCTCCCCGAAGAAGCAAAAACTTGAGTAATTCTTCTTTTAATCTGTTAGTAATAAATACCGTGGTTCCATTCCTGTACGCTTATGGAAAACACAAAGCCGATGATGCTCTTTGCCAGAGAGCAGGTAACTTTCTTGAAGAATTGAAAGCAGAAGATAATCATGTTACCAGAATGTGGAGTGGTGTAGGCTTAAATGTAAATAATGCGTCTGATTCTCAGGCTTTACTGGAACTTAAAAAAGAGTATTGTGATAAGAAAAAATGTCTGTATTGTCGCATAGGATTTGAATATTTGAAACAGCGGAAATAATTATTATCTTTCTCGTTTGACATTTCAATTCTTCGTCTATCTTTGTAGTAATAATATATGTAACATAAACACATAAAAGATGAAAAAGAACAGTCTAGTCATTTGTTTTTTGTTTTTGTCTTTATTCGCAAGTATACTTTCTGTTACGGCAGCTCCGGCTGCGGAAGATTTTAATTTGTTTCTGAAAAAGTTTACTAGCAGTGCCGCTTTTCAGTATTCACGGATAAAATTCCCGTTAAAAACCGATATCGTTCTATCTTTGGGAGATGGTGAAGGTGAGAAAAGTTTTCCATTCACTAAAAATGAATGGCCCCTATTAGATGAAGAAACATTTGTTGAAGAGCGTAACGTAGTTGAAGGAGAAGGTGTTTATGTTTCTAAATTTACAGTGAAAGAACCAACTCATGTAGAATTTGAGGCCGGATATGAAGAGTCTGAACTTGATCTCCGCGTTTGTTTTGATTTAGTTAATGGCAAATGGTTTCTTACTGACTGCTTAACCGGATGGTATAACTTTAGTGTGCTTGCCAGCGAATTAAGAAAAACAGTGATTGAAGTTCAGATAGAAAACAAGGATTTTATAAAACAGCATCCATAGTAATGTTTTAACTTTACGATAGTAGCAATTGGTTTCCGATATTTATATTGTATTTTTGTGCAACTAATTATAATTATTAATAATGCAACAACTTAACATAAAGAAAATAACTACAGAGGGCCTTTCTGCAGCTTCTCTGTCAGCTGTTATGGATCAGGACAAAATAGAATTTAATACAGTTGGCTGTGTAAATTGGGATAGTTATCCATATAAACCAAAAGTGAAATTCCGAATTGCACATACAGATAATGCCATACTGGTTAATTATCAGGTGGAAGAAGATTCCGTCAGAGCTAAATATGGCGAAGACAATGGCTGCGTATGGACAGACTCTTGTGTTGAATTCTTTGTGAGTCCGGCAAACGATGGCCTTTATTACAATCTTGAATCAAACTGTATAGGGACAGTTCTTTTAGGTGCTGGTAATGACAGGCATGATCGTGAACGTGCTTCTGAAGACGTGTTATCAGGAGTTCAACGATGGGCAAGTTTGGGAAGAGAATCTTTTCAAGAACGTGTAGGTAAGTGTTCATGGGAGCTTTCATTGATAGTACCATATACTGTGTTCTTTAAACATTCCATTAAGTCTCTTGATGGAGCAACTATAAAAGGTAATTTTTATAAATGCGGCGATGAGTTAAAAACTCCTCATTATATTTCCTGGAATCAAATTGAAACCGAAAAACCAGATTTCCATCGTCCTGAGTACTTTGGAGAATTATGTTTTGAATAGTATTTTGGCAGAATCAAAGAAACAATCGCTCTGCAATTTTGTATATTTTATGCCAAAGTATGCTGTTAAGTTGTAGATATCATTTATTTTTGCAACATGATAAATTTTAAAAATCATAGATTAAAGAATGCTTTTCTAAGTGCTTTTGGTGCTGGTGTCTTAACGCTGGCTATGTATTCATGTGCAAATATAGGTAATCCTACTGGTGGCCCAATTGATGAAACTCCTCCAAAGTTTGTTGGAAGTACCCCGGCTATAGGAACTTTGAATAACAATAAAACAAAACTTGTTCTCGAGTTCGATGAGTTTATTAAAATTGAGAATGCTTCCGAAAAGGTAATAGTTTCTCCACCACAGGTGATGGCTCCCGAGATAAAGCAGAGTGGGAAGAAGGTCGTGGTCAGTTTGCTGGATTCTCTGAAAGCAAACAGAACTTATACTGTTGATTTCTCTGATGCTATTGTTGATAACAACGAGGGGAATCCATTAGGTAATTTTACATATACTTTTTCAACAGGAGCTGCCATAGATACGATGGAAGTTTCCGGTTATGTGCTTGATGCTTCAAATCTGGAACCTGTAAAAGGAATATTGGTAGGTCTTCATTCCAATCTGGCTGATTCTGCTTTTACTAAATTGCCATTTGAAAGAGTATCGCGGACTGATTGCCGTGGCCATTTTGTAATTAAAGGAATTGCTCCCGGTATATATCGTATTTTTGGATTACAGGATGCTAATCAGAATTTTGCTTTTGACCAAAAAAGTGAGGCTCTTGCAGTTTATCCTTCTAAAGTGACTCCGCATTTTGAAACTCGTAGCAGACAAGATACGGTATGGCAAGACACAATAACTATAGATACAATTCTGACAAAACAGTATACTCATTATCTTCCGGATAATATTATTCTCCGTTCTTTTAAAGAAGATTTCAAAACACAGTATTTAATTAAAAGCGAGCGTTTAACTCCTCATAAATTTACGCTTTATTTTGCTACTGCGGCTAGCTCGTTACCTGTAATTAAAGGATTAAACTTCAATGAGAAGGATGCTTTCTTTATACAAAAATCTCTTAAGAACGATACTATTAATTATTGGATAAAGGATTCTTTAAACTATAAAAAAGATACTTTGAGTATGACTCTGAATTATCTTTATACAGATTCGTTGGGGAAACTTGTTCCTAAAACAGATACTCTTAATCTGGCTGTGAAGAAAGTAAAGGGGGGTGGTGTAGAACCTAAAAAAAGCAAGAAGGATGAACCGGAACCCACAAAGTTTTTACAGGTAAAGAATTCCGTATCTTCTAGTTTTGACGTATATAATAATATCAGGCTTGAGTTTGAAGAGCCGATTGCCCGTTATGATAGTACTGCCATCCACCTTAAACAGAAAGTCGATTCCTTATTGACTGATGTTCCTTTTGTGTTCAGGCAGGATACGCTCCATCCCTTATCGTATGAACTTATGGCCGACTGGAAGCCCGAAAAGGAATACGAGTTTAAGGTAGATTCAACCGCATTTCATGGTATGTATGGACTCTTCTCTAATAAAATAGAATCAACGTTTAAAGTTCGTTCTCTCGATGAATATGCCTCTTTGTATATTAATGTCACCGGTGCTGATTCTACAGCTTATGCAGAATTGCTTGATGGACAGGATAAAGCAATTCGAAAAGTAAAAGTTGTAAATGGCAGAGCTGACTTTTATTACCTTAATCCCGGAAAGTATTATGTACGATTAGTAAATGATACTAATGGTAATGGAGAATGGAATACCGGAAATTATGAAAAGGGAATTCCACCGGAAGAGGTCTTTTATTATAATCAGGAACTGGAGCTGAAAGCTCTTTGGGAAGTTGAACAAGAATGGAATGTTCGTGGTGTGTCTTTAGATAAACAAAAGCTAGATGTACTTAAAAAACAGAAGCCAGATGAAAATAAGAAGAAAAAGAAATCTCAAAATAGTAAAACGAATTCAAGCAGAAGGTCAACTTATTAAGTCTTGCTGCATTTCGTTTATATTCATGTTCATGCTCGTAGGTGTTACTCCTTCCGCGCATGCGCAGTGTGAGGCTAAAAACGATGCTTTTCGTTCGGGGGAGCACGTAATGTATGATCTCTATTTTAACTGGAAATTTGTATGGACAAAAGCAGGGCAGGCCAGTCTCACTACAAATGCAATGAATTATGGTGCTAAACCTGCCTATCGAATCAACTTGTTATCATTTGGCAGTAAAACCGCCGACTTCTTTTTTAAGATGAGAGATACACTTACTTGCATTATAGGTGATCAATTGCAACCTTATTATTTCCGTAAAGGAGCCGAAGAGGGAGGAAAGTATACCGTTGATGAAGTTCACTTCTCTTATCGGAATGGAGTTTGTTATGCAAAGCAGAAACGAATAAGGAACTTTGGCACTCCTAAAATATCATCAGCAGAAGATAGCCGTTGTATGTACGATATGCTGAGTATTCTGGCTCAGGCGAGATCATTTGATCCTACAGACTATAAAGTAGGGCAGCATATAAAATTCCAAATGGCTACCGGTCTAAAGATTGAAGAGCAGACACTTATATACAGAGGAAAGAAGATAACAGAGGTTCAGGATGGTGCAAAATATCGTACTTTGGTATTTTCTTTGGTAGAATATAAAAAGAACAAAGAAAAGGAAGTGATCACTTTTTATGTAACAGATGATGCTAATCACCTCCCTGTTCGCCTGGATTTATTTCTGAATTTTGGATCAGCGAAGGCATTTCTTAAGAGTGTAAGAAACTATAAGCATCCATTAACCTCAATTGTCACAAACTAAAAGGTAGCTTGATATCTTTGCGGTACATAGTTGCTTCAAAATCGGCGATTAGTTCTCCATTTTGATTTGTAACATCCACATGGTAATGTCCGGTTCGCTTATGAATAAATCTTTCTGTAGCTTCAGCGTATAAAGTATCTCCAGGTCCACTTGTGCGGAAAAAATTGATGGACGAGGTCAATGATAATGCTAGGTTACCATGGGAGTTTGCCGCTGCTGCCAAAGCTAAATCTGCCAAAGTAAAGATTGCCCCGCCTTGTGTAGTATTGCCGGCATTCAAATGCTGTTCAGTAACAACCATCATAACCTTTCCGTATCCATGTCTTATTTCCAGAAGTGTTATTCCGGCTTGAGCAGCAAACCTATCATCTTTAAAGAAGTCTTTTGCAGTCATATTGTTTTATATAAAAAAAGAGTGAAAAGGCAAATGACTTCGCTTTTCCACTCTTTAATGTTTTCTATATCTTATTTATTGAGTTTCCACTCAAAACCATCTTTTGTATCTTTGATTTCAAATCCTAAAGCAGTGAGCTCATTCCTAATCTTGTCGGCTGTTGCCCAATCTTTATTTGCTTTAGCCTGAATGCGCAATTCAAGAAGCATATCCACAACCTTATTATAGGTTTCTGTATTGCTTTGAGCGGCACTAGCTTCTTCTTTCAATCCAAGAATATCAAACATGAAGAGGTGGAATACATCACTCAGCTCTTTCAAATCTTCCGCAGAAATGGTGTTGTTTCCGGCAAGAATATTATTAATCATCTTAGTTGCGTCAAACAAATGAGAAATGACAATCGGTGAATTCATGTCATCATTCATTGCTTCATAACATTTAGCCCGAAGTGATTTTACATCAACAGTAGAAGTTTCTGCCGAAGTTATCTTCTTCAGATTATCAACAGCCTCCATTAAACGTTGAAGTCCCTTTTCTGAAGCTACAAGTGCTTCGCTGCTGAAGTCAACAGTACTGCGGTAATGAGCCTGAAGAATAAAGAAGCGAATAGTCATGGCACTGAAAGGCTGCGTAAGCAAAGGGTGAGATCCATTGAAGAACTCATCTAAAGTAATGAAATTACCCAAAGACTTACCCATTTTAGTGCCATTGATAGTAATCATATTGTTGTGCATCCAGTAATGAACAGTCTCTTTTCCCAGAGCAGCAACCGACTGAGCAATTTCGCATTCGTGATGAGGGAATAGTAAATCCATACCGCCACCGTGAATATCAAATTCTTCGCCCAGGTATTTAGTACCCATTGCCGAGCATTCCATGTGCCAGCCGGGGAAACCCTCACTCCATTCAGAATGCCAGTGCATGATATGTTCTGGTGAAGCTTTTTTCCATAAGGCAAAATCAGCAGAGTTCTTTTTCTCGCTTTGTCCGTCAAGTTCACGGGTAGTGCTAAGCAGCTCTTCCACGTTTCTTCCGGAAAGTTTTCCGTAGTTATGATCCTTGCTGTATTTTTCAATATCAAAGTAAACAGAACCTTCGCTCACATAAGCATATCCGGCATCCAATATCTTTTGTACAAAATTCATTTGTTCAATAATATGTCCCGAAGCCATAGGCTCAATGCTGGGAGGAAGAACGTTTAGGGCTTCCATTGCATGATGGTAACGGGTCAGATAATATTGAACAACTTCCATAGGTTCCAATTGCTCCAGGCGTGCTTTTTTTGCAATTTTATCTTCTCCTTCATCTGCATCATGTTCCAAATGGCCCACGTCAGTAATGTTACGAACATAACGTACCTTGTATCCCAGGTGTTTGAGGTAACGGAATAATAAGTCAAATGTAATAGCCGGACGAGCATGTCCTAAATGTGCATCACCATATACGGTAGGACCACAAACATACATTCCTACATGAGGTTCTTTTAAAGGAACAAAGAGTTCCTTCTTTCTATTTAATGTGTTGTAAATCGTCAATTGATGTTCCATAACTCATTTATTTTGAAAGTACAAATGTACAATAAATTATTTATGTGGTCATTCTATTTGATTACGTAAATTTTCAATTCTGTTTCCAAATTTTAAAAAGAAAGGAGTTTTAGACAAGAAAATGTGTGTTTTAGCCCTTTTTTTTAATAAATCCTTATGTGTAATTCAAAAGATGGTTTAATTTTGCATCTTGATTTATTAAAAAATGGCTAACGACTCTGTATTTCTCATAGACATAGATAATGTGCTTCGCTCAAAAGCGCCGGGTAAATTTAAGTATATTCCGCAATTTATCGTTTCATACTTGAAGAGAATTGTTCATCAGGAAGAGCTGAATGAATTTATGATAAGTGTGAAGGATAGGATAGGAGTAGATTTTCTGGAATCATCTATGGATTTTCTGGATGCAAAAGTTGATGTAAAAGGCATTGAGAATCTTCCGGAAGAAGGTTTTTCTACATTTGTATCCAATCATCCTTTGGGTGGATTAGATGGTGTTGCAGTTGGCTATGTATTGGGTAAGCACTATAACGGTAAAATTAAGTACCTGGTTAATGATCTTTTAATGAATCTTCATAATCTGGCACCGCTTTGTATTCCGGTAAACAAAACCGGCTCGCAGGCAAGGCAGTTCCCGGCAATGGTAGAGGCAGGTTTTGCGTCCGATAACCACATGATAATGTTTCCTGCAGGAATGTGTTCGCGCAGACGCAATGGAGTAATTACCGATCTTCCCTGGACAAAGACATTTATTGTTAAGAGTGTACAGATGCAACGTGATGTGGTTCCGATGTATTTTGAAGGACGAAATTCGGACTTCTTTTACAACCTGGCCAACATAAGGAAGAGTCTCGGAGTAAAAGTAAATATTGAAATGCTTTATCTGGCAGATGAGATGTTTAAAAACAGGCATAAAACATTTACCCTGATAATAGGAAAACCTATTCCATGGCAAACTTTTGATAAGTCAAAGTCTCCGGCAGAATGGGCAGACTATGTAAGGGAGATTGTTTATAAGCTCAATACAAAAAAAGAAAAAAACACAAAATAAATGGAAGATATAATAAAGCCAATCAGCAAAGAAGTTCTAAAGGCAGAACTTACAGATGATAAACGCTTAAGAATGACCAATAAAAGTAACAATTATATTTATATTGTTACACACCAGGATTCTCCAAATGTAATGCTTGAAATTGGGCGTTTAAGAGAGATAGCCTTCCGTGCTGCCGGCGGAGGTTCAGGCCTTTCGGTAGATATTGATGAGTATGATACAATGGAAAATCCGTATAAGCAGTTGATTGTATGGAACCCTGAAGCCGAAGAGATACTTGGAGGTTATCGTTATATTCTTGGTACAGATGTCAATTTTGACGAGAAAGGACATCCTATATTGGCAACATCTCATATGTTCGACTTTTCCGAGAAGTTCATTAAAGAATATCTTCCTACTACTATTGAATTAGGACGATCTTTTGTAACACTCGAATATCAGTCCACAAGAGCAGGAGCAAAAGGATTGTTTGCTTTGGATAATTTGTGGGATGGCCTTGGAGCCTTAACTGTAATAATGCCAACCGTGAAATATTTCTTTGGTAAAGTTACGATGTATCCAAGTTTTCATCGCCATGGCAGAGATATGATTCTCTATTTCTTAAGAAAGCATTTTGGTGATAAGGAAAACCTCATTACTCCGATGAAACCATTGGAACTGGAAGCTGATGAGTCTGAACTTGCAAGACTTTTTGATAAGGACGCCTTTAAGGAAGATTACAAGGTTCTTAATGTAGAAGTTCGTAAGCTTGGCTATAATATTCCTCCTTTGGTAAATGCGTATATGGGACTTTCTCCTACAATGAAAATGTTTGGAACGGCTATAAACTATGGCTTTGGAGATGTAGAGGAAACCGGTATCCTGATTGCTGTGGACGAGATTCTTGAAGATAAAAGAGTTCGCCATATTGACTCTTTTGCTAAAGAAAATCCTCAATCGTGCCTTATAACATCTGGTGCCAATAAGATTATTTTTAGAGCCGACTAGTTTTAAAAAAAAATATAATGAAAAAGGAGAGGGAAACCTTTCCTTTTTTTATTTCCCTGTACAAAAGAATGCAATCTTCTGTACAAAACAATTAATTCTTCTGTACAAAAGAAAACAATCTTTTGTACAAGATATCAATAAGCATTGGTGGACTTCTTATTATTTCCTGTTTATGGATTAATTTTATAACTCGGAAAATACAAATTGACTACAAATTCCTATTTTGTTTTTGTTGCTTATTGGTAGATATAGAGCCATTATCTTACTAATTTAGAGACGTTAATGGGTAATTTTTGATAAATTTGTTGTGTTGTGATGCTTCTCACTATTAATAACTACTATCTTTGTATGTTTAGATGAGATTTTTATGTATTTTTGCGCCGCTTTTTTAAAAAATAAAAAATGAAACATCAACACAAAGTACCCTTCGGAATGATGGGTATATTCTTAGCCATCGGAATTGTATATGGAGATATAGGAACATCTCCTTTGTACGTAATGAAAGCTATTGTAAATGGCTTACCCGATGGATTGCGTGCAAGTCCGGATTATATTATTGGAGCAATTTCTTGTATTATATGGACATTGACTTTGCAAACAACCATCAAATATGTGGTGGTAACCCTTAGGGCAGATAACAAGGGTGAAGGAGGTATTCTTTCTTTGTTTGCCTTAATCCGAAAAAAATATCGTTGGGCATACGTTTTTGCCATGATTGGAGCAGCCACACTGCTGGCTGATGGGATAATTACTCCTGCCATTACGGTAATATCTGCTGTAGAAGGTTTAAATGCACTGGTCCCTTCAATACCTATAATACCTATCACCCTGGCTATAATCCTGGCACTTTTCCTTATTCAGCCTTTAGGTACAGCCCGTTTGGGAAAACCATTTGGGCGGATTATGTTTTTATGGTTTACAATGATTGGAATTTTAGGAATATTAGCTTATTTCCAATATCCTCTTATTATTAAAGCATTTAATCCAATCTATGCAATAAAGGTACTGATAGAAGCACCGGATGCATTTATTATATTGGGCGCTGTCTTTCTTTGTACTACCGGAGCCGAAGCTCTTTATTCCGACCTTGGTCACTGCGGTTTGCATAACATCCGTGTATCCTGGGTTTATGTAAAACTAACCCTGATACTAAACTATCTGGGACAAGGCGCATGGATTATCAGTCACCCAGATAAAATTGTAACAGATATCAATCCGTTCTTTTCTATAATGCCGGGATGGTTTTCATTCATCGGAGTTATAATGGCTACGCTGGCTGCAATCATTGCCAGCCAGGCGTTGATAAGCGGCTCCTTTACAATTATCAGTGAAGCAATATCATTAGATTTGTGGCCAAATATTAAAATTAAATATCCAACAGAAGTAAAAGGGCAAATGTTTATACCTCAGGTAAACTATTCATTGATGATATTGTGTACACTGATAGTAATAGCATTTGGTTCATCTTCAAATATGGAAGCAGCTTACGGGCTCTCCATTACCATTACGATGTTAATGACAACGTTCTTGCTTTTCATTTATTTCCAGCTAAAAGAAATATCGTTGTTTGTAAGCATTCCCTTAACTGCTTTCTTCATTTCACTGGAAGGTAGTTTCTTTATAGCCAATATGTTTAAGTTTGCTCATGGAGGTTGGGCAACAATACTTATAGCTGGTTGTATATTTGCTATTATGTATGTGTGGTATAATGGTCGCCGTATAAAGAATCACTGTTCAACATACGAGCCTATTGCACCTACAATAGAGTGTCTTCAAGAGATTACCGAAGATGAATCCATTCCTAAATTTGCTACTCACCTGGTATATGTTACCCGTGCTAAGTATCCCGATGAAATGGAGAGCAAAATAGTCTATTCTCTTATCAACAAGCAGCCTAAGCGGGCCGATACATACTGGTTTGTATATCTTCACCGTAGTGATGAGCCATACCATTTTAAATATAGCGTGAAAACTTTTGTACCTCAAAAGATGTTCCGGTTAGATATTTATTCGGGATTCAAGCAAGGAGTTCACATGGATAAGTTTATCCACCTTATCTGTAAAGAGATGGAAGAGACCGGTCAGGTTGATTTGTTAAGCCGATATCCGTCTTTGAGGGAAAGGAATATCGAAGGCGATTTCAGGTTTGTTGTAGTAGAACGAATTGCGCGCAATCTGCAGTTATCAGCAATCAAGAAAACACTTTTATTGCTCTATTACTTAATCAAGAAATGTTCTACATCCGATACTCAGATTCTGGATTTAGATCCATCTGTGGTAACATTGGAATATGTTCCTTTGAAGAGTACACAGCCTTTGGACAAAAAGGATAACGTTTAAATATTAAACGTTCCAACTTTATAAATAGTCTGTCAGTGGTTATTATACCGCAGGCAGACTATTTCCTTTTATTTTCCTGTAAAGATCAAGCGCATAAACATCCGTCATGCCCGAGATGTAATCCAGTACTGCCTGAATTTTCCCGTAAAGAGTAGGAGCATTTACATTATACTGGTTCGACATTCTGTTAATTAATAACTGAGAATAGGCCTTCTCTGGTGAGGTAACCGCAGCTATAAATAACTCAATCAATGTGCTGATAACGTTGAAACCAGCAAGTTCAATATCAAGCACATCTCCCGAACGATAAATCTTTTTAAAAGAAACAGCTTCACAATGTTCGTAAGCCTCTTTTGGCTTTTGAGATATATTCTTTATCAGGCTGCCATTGAAAGTTCCGGCTAATATTGAATCTTCGTTTTCAAGAAATACACGGGTGCATTCCTTTATAAGTAAACCTATTACAGATGAACGGAGATAAGCAATCTGCTCATTCGTATCGCTAACAATTTTCATTGTCTCATTCATGTGAATCAGGCGATCTTCCCCGAAGTATCCCATAAGCAGTTCTTTAGTCTCTTCGGTAGTTAGAATCTTTAATTTATGTGCATCTTCAATATCCATCATCTGATAGCAGATATCGTCTGCAGCTTCAACAAGATAAACTAACGGGTGCCGTGTAAACTTAAGCGGATTCTCATTGAGGCAAATAATGCCAAGCTCTGTTGCTATTCGTTTAAAATCTTCTTCTTCGGTAATAAAAAAGCCAAATTTAGATTTATTCCCTGCCAGGCTCGATGAAAACGGATATTTTACTATGGAAGCAAGAGTTGAATAGGTCATTGCAAAGCCACCCTTTCGTCTTCCTTCAAATTGATGAGTCAGAAGTCGGAAAGCATTTGCATTTCCTTCAAAGTGAATAATGTCTTCCCATTCACTTGGTTCTAATTTATCTTTTAGTTTTATGCCGTTTCCTTCAGAGAAATACGTTGAAATGGCCTTTTCTCCGGAGTGTCCGAAAGGAGGATTTCCAAGATCGTGAGCCATGCAGGCTGCAGAAACAATAGCACCAATTTCGGATATATAAGAGTCATGAAGATCGGGATGTTTAGAAAGAAGTCCTTTCGCTACATCGTTACCCAATGAACGTCCCACACACGAAACTTCCAGACTATGTGTCAGTCTGTTGTGAACAAAGATACTACCCGGAAGAGGGAAAACCTGTGTCTTGTTTTGCAGACGGCGGAAAGGAGCTGAAAAAACTAATCGGTCATAATCCCGCTGAAACTCAGAACGGTTTTCTTCCCTATGTTTGTGAAACTCTTCCATCCCAAAACGCTTAGCCGAAATCAAATCTCTCCAATTCATTCTTTATACTGTTTATTTACCTGCAAAAGTATAAAAAAGCCTTTAATAAAGCATTTAATTGAGACGAAATACGTATTTTCGCAAATCAAATGTATAACAACGGATTATGAAAGTACAAATTATAAATAAGTCGAAGCATCAGCTTCCGGCATACGAGACCGAATTATCTGCAGGAATGGATATTCGTGCCAATATTGATGAGCCAATCACGTTAAAACCTTTAGCAAGATGTCTTGTCCCAACCGGACTTTACATTGCATTGCCCGAAGGTTTCGAAGCACAGATTCGTCCACGCAGCGGATTAGCCATAAAAAAAGGCGTTACAGTTCTCAATACTCCGGGAACCATCGATGCCGATTATCGAGGTGAAATTTGTATAATTCTGGTGAACTTGTCAGCCGATGATTTTGTCATTCAGGATGGCGAACGTGTGGCTCAAATGGTCATTGCACGCCATGAACAACCGCAATGGGAACAAGTTGAGGTTTTGAGTGAAACAGAACGCGGAGCCGGAGGTTTTGGACACACCGGTAAAAAGTAGGCTGGGTAATATAATGCTTTGGTGAGACAATAATCACGACAGTAAAGTTTAATTTGATAAATATTGAAATAAGAAATGGTTGCACTAACTGATTTTTCTCAAACATACAGACTAAAGCCGATTATCGCAGGTTTAGCTCCGTGGCATATTGGAGCATTGTCAGCTTTGCTGTTTTTCTCTTCCTGTGGAACATCGACTAAAACAGTCCAGAATAAGAAAGAAACTCCAGCAATAACAGTTGCAACCCAATTATCTCCCGATTTACAGAGAAAATACGATTACTATTTTCTTGAAGCTACCCGACAGAAATCAAAAGGCGAATTTGCTCAGGCATTTGAACTTTACCAGCATTGTTTATCAATAGATCCAAATGCTGCATCTGCTCTTTCAGAAATATCACAGTTCTATTTCTTCCTCAAACAGCCCGAAAAAGGACTTGCTTGCATAGAAAGGGCTGTAGAAAATGCTCCGGGTAATTACTGGTATAACCAAACTCTGGCATCTATCTATCAGCAACAAGGGAAGAGTGAAAAGGCTGTCGAAACATTCGAAAGAATGACCACGCAGTTTCCTGATCGTCAGGAACCCATCATGGCGCTCATTGATTTATATAACCAGTCAAAGGATTATGCTAAAGTAGTCAAAGCTCTTGATCTTTTAGAAAAGAAAAGCGGAAAAACAGAACAGATTAGTATGGAGAAATTCCGTATGTATTTGTTGATGGAGGATAATAAAAAAGCATTCAATGAAATAGAAAGTCTTGCCAACGAATATCCTAATGATATGCGATATTTGTGTGTGCTGGGCGATGTTTATTTAAATAACGGAAAGCCCAAAGAAGCATACGCTACTTATCAGAAAGTACTGGAAACAGAACCGGGAAACACACAAGTACTTGTTTCTTTAGCTAGTTATTATCAACAAACAGGGCAGTTAGATAAGTACGAACAGCAAGTAGATTCAGTGCTGCTTAATAAGAAAGTGGAAAGCGATATCAAAGTAGATATTATGCGCCAGATGATTGCAAAGTCTCAGCAAACAGGAAAAGACAGCACCCGGATTATTCCTCTATTCAATAGAATGATGGAAGGTGAACAGGAAGATGCCCAGGTATCCATGTTGTATGTTCAGTATCTTCTGTCCAAAGGAATGGAGAAAGAGTCGGAACCAATCTTGAAACAAATAATAGAATTAGAACCCGAAAATACTCCGGCGCGCTTGCAACTGCTAAGCTACGCAATAAAAAGAAACGATTTTCAGGAAGCCATAAAGATTTGCGAACCGGCTATTGAAATTACTCCCGAGTCTCTGGAGTTTTATTACTATCTGGGACTTTCATATTACCAGGCAGAACGTATAGACGATGCATTGGGTACTTTCAAGAAAGGTGTTCAGCACGTAAACGATAAAAGCGATAAAAAGGTAGTTTCCGACTTTTATAGCATGATGGGAGACATTTACCATACTAAGAAGCAGATAAATTTAGCTTATGCAGCCTATGATTCTTCTTTGGTTTATAATCCCGAGAATAATGGTGCACTGAATAACTATGCCTATTACCTTTCTGTAGAAAAGAAAGATCTGGATAAAGCCGAAGAAATGAGCTATAAAACAATAAAGGCAGAGCCGGATAATAATACATATCTCGACACTTATGCATGGATTCTTTTTATTAAAAAGAAATATACCGAAGCCAAAGTTTACATGGATGATGCCATGAAAAAGGGAGGCGATAAAAGTGAAGTAGTTGTTGAACATTGCGGAGATGTATACTATATGAACGGGCTGAAAGAAGATGCTTTGAAATATTGGATAAAATCCCGTGAAATGGGGAATAAATCAGAGGTGTTAAAGAAGAAAATAGAACAAAAGAAATATATTGCAGAATGAGAAAAAGTGCTTTGAAGTGCCGTTGTAAGAAAACGACAATACTAGGTTTCAGTGTTATTTGTTTAGTATTGACTTTGTCGGCTTGTAAGTCTGCAAAGAGTTTAAGCAAGCCTGCAGCTGCAATTACAGAGAATTTAGATTATCTGGGAAGTGTAGCAAACAACACTCCTTCGATAACCAATTTTTCGTCGAAAATGAAATTAACCATTAACTCTAATGGTAAGGATATCTCTGTAAACGGAACAATCCGTATGAAGAAGAACGAAGTTATTCAAATGTCGATAGTCCCTTTCCTTGGAATAGAAGCTGGAAGAGTAGAGTTTACCCCCACTAAGGTACTAATTATCGACCGGATTAATAAGCAATACGTTGAAGAACCTATTTCAGAGCTTACAACAATGGCTAATACAGATATGGACTTCTATACTTTACAGGCTCTTTTCACCAACGCACTTTTTGTTCCTGGGAAAAAAGAGATAAATAACGATCTGTTGTCAGAGTTTACAGTTAATACCAGCGCTGATACCAAGACAATGGAGATAAGGAAAAAATCAAAAGGTTTCTTATACAGTTTCTCTGCTACCCCAAATACAGGACAGTTGCTTGAAAGTTCAATATCTACTATTTCAGCTCCTTATCAGCTAAACTGGAAGTATTCAGACTTTCAGCCATTTGGGCCTAAAAGTTTTCCATCCCGCATGGATATCTCTTTTGAAGGCGGAAAGAAACCATTTTCTGCAGAAATAGACCTTTCCAAGCTGACAGAGAATGGAGATTGGGAATACCCAACAACGGTCTCTTCAAAATATAAAAAGATGGATTTCAACGATTTATTAAAAGTATTATTAGGATTATGAAGCGTCTCTTATTCTTATTGATGAGTTTTCTCCTCATAACGGCTCTTCCGGCTCAGACAAACAAAAAGATAAAGCAGCTTGAAAGCAAGAGAAGTGTGATTCAGAAAGAAATATCAAAAAAAGAATCTCTTTTAAAGACTACCAAAAAAGATGTTGGAAGTCAGTTGAGGAGTTTAAATACACTTACCGGACAGATAGAAGACAGAAAAAGATACATACAGGTAATAGAAGGAGATGTACAGTCCATTGATCAGGAAGTAACGTCCCTTTCTCAGCAATTACGTAATCTGGAGCTCGATTTGCTCGATAAAAAGAGGAAATATGCTTCCTCCGTTCAGTATCTCTACAAGAATAAAACGGTCGAAGAGAAATTAATGTTTATACTTTCTGCTAAGTCTTTAAGTGAAACCTATCGTCGGCTTCGTTATGTAAGAGAATATGCAACTTATCAGCGAATACAAGGGCAGGAAATTCTGAAAAGACAAGCCCAGATAGGCACTAAGAAGAATGAGGTTGAGCAGGTAAAGGTTGCAAAAGTAAACCTTCTTTCTCAAGGAGAACAGGAGAAGAAAAGACTTGAAGAACAGGAACAGCAGAAGAAAACAATGGTTTCTGATCTCCAGAAAAAACAAAGAGGACTGCAATCAGAGATTGCTAAACATAGAAGAGAAGCTAATCAACTGAATGCGCAGATTGACCGTTTAATCAATATTGAAATTGAAAAGGCCCGCAAACGTGCAGAAGAGAGGGCTAGAAAAGAAGCTGCTGCAGTCGAAGCACGTCGGAAAGCCGCTGCAGTTGCCGAGGCACGTAGAAAGGCCGAAGCTGCAGAAGAGGCTAGACGCAGAGCTGCTGCAGAAAGTAAATCGGAAAGAACGGAAAAAAGCAGTAGAGTTGCAAGAACTGAAAAAACAGAAAAAGTAGAGAAGGTTGAAATCAGAGAAAGAGAACGAGAAAGAGAAAAAGCAGTTCCGGCACCAGTTTATTCAATCGATAGCTCGGACAGACAACTCTCGGATAATTTTGAACGCAACAGAGGATCTTTGCCTTCACCAATTACCGGTTCGCACCTCATTGTGAGTCATTACGGTCAGTATGCAGTAGAAGGACTTAGAAACGTGAAATTAGATAATAAGGGAATTGACATACAAGGACAACCCGGAGCATTGGCACGTTCTATCTTCAATGGAGAAGTGGCAGTTGTATTCCAGGTTAACGGATTGATGAATGTTATCATTCGTCATGGTAGCTACATCTCTGTATATTGTAACCTGTCCTCAGCTTCAGTAAGCAAAGGACAAAAGGTTAGCACAAGACAAACAATTGGTAGAGTTTACTCCGATCCATCGGATGGAGATCGCACAATCTTACACTTCCAGTTGCGTAAAGAAACATCCAAACTGAACCCGGAATCATGGATTAGCAGATAATACAAGATGAAAGAACTTATAAAGAACAGCGCTACTCTGCTTTCTGCAAACGCAATCTCACAAGGGATTGCGTTTGCAGTTTTGCCGGTTATTGCTCGTCTTTATACACCCGATGAATTGGGCATTTTGGCATTATTTCTTGGTATAGAGGGGCTATTATCAGTTATAGCAAACGGAAAGTATGATTCGGCTATTGTTTTGTCGAAAAACAAATCGATGGCTGCCAACACTTTTAATCTGTGTTTTTTGATAAATGTAGTTTTTTCATTACTCATCCTTATTGTTTTATTATTAGGTTCACACCCCATTTTAAGCATACTCCATTATGAAAGTCTGGAAGGAGTAATCTACTATTTACCTTTCTTTGTTTTTATAGTGGCCTTCGCTCAGGCATCTATCTTTTGGTTTAATTACAACAAGCGATTTGCTTTAACAGCCAGATATACTTTGTGGCAGGGGCTTATTAATAATGGACTGAAAGTGAGCTCCGGTTTCCTGAAAGCCGGACTAACGGGACTCGTTTGGGCCAATTTATCGAGCCATTTCATCTCCATATTAAGTTGTTTTACCCGAAAAGAAACATTGAAGCAACTCTTTCGTTTTAATAAAAAAGAGATTCTGGTAGCTGCTTCAGAGCACCGCAAATTTCCTTTATACACATTGCCTCACACATTTATCAATATGGTTTCAGGGAATCTGCCCATACTGCTCTTGTCCGGTTACTTTGGAATGGCAGAGATCGGGCTGTTTTCTATGGGAATTACAATAGGATTCAGACCAATAAACTTATTAAGCTCTTCACTTGATCAGGTTATTTCTCAAAGTATGGCGGAAAGGGTTAATAAGCTGGAGCCTATTTGGACTATTTTAATTCAGTCAATTAAAAAGATTCTTCTTGTAGTTACTCCACTCTTTATACTCGCTTTTTTCCTTGCTCCGTTAGTTCTCAGATACTTTTTAGGAGAAAGATGGGAACAATCGGCTTTGTATATTCAGATAATGATTCCTTGGCTAATAATTTCTTTGTTTACTGCCTCCTTATCATCTATTCCTTCTATTTTTGGCAAACAAAGAATAGCCTTGATCATAGAAATAATTTATATTGTAGCTCGTCTTATTGCCTTAATTATAGGTATTTATATCCAAAACTTTGTCTGGGCAATTATTTTGTTTAGTTTTGTCTCTGCTGTTGTCTTAATGGCACAATTAACCTGGTATCTGATATTGGTGAAAAAGTATGAGCAATCCCTTAAAACCATATAGAATTCTGCAGCTTCCTTCCTGGTATCTTCCGGAAGGTGGAGAGTTTTGTAGAGATCAATCTCTGTTCCTTAAAAGAAAAGGGTTGGAGGTTCATATTTTAGCTAACGTTGCTTTGCCTTGGAAGAAGTATAAATTAAAGGCTTTGACCTTTCCATGGCACTCTTTTGAATCAATGGAAGATGGATTGCTAACGTTCCGTTATTATTATAGACGTATACCAAAACTGGATAAAGCAAATATACTTGCATGGAGCAAACGAACAATGATTTTGTTCGATGAATACGTACGAAAATATGGTAAGCCAGACTTGATACATGCTCACAGCTGCATGTGGGGTGGTTATGCTGCCTATCTTATAAAACAGAAATATGATATCCCTTATGTGATAACAGAGCATCGGGGTAGATTTGGCTTGCGTTCTACATTGGCAAAAGAAGGCTTTATTCCTATTTATAAACCATTTTTGGAAAAAGGCTTTTCGAATGCATCTTATGTTATTCCTGTCTCTCAACAACTGATTGCTAAGATTAAAGAGTTTTTGCTAAAGGAAGTTCCTATTGAGGTGGTCTCAAATATTCTGGATACAAATTTCTTTCATTATCTTCCTCGTGAGCAGACTGATAATTTCACCTTTATCACAGTAAATAGTTTCTCTCAGCCTAAAGGATACGATATTCTTTTGCCTGCATTTGATCGCCTATGCAATAATATTCCGAATGTAATGCTAGTAATTGTTGGAGATAATTTTGAAGATAAAGCTTTTCAGAAGGTATTATCCGGATGCATGCACAGAGACCGAATTGTTTTTACCGGCTGGAAAGATTCAAGAGGCGTACTATCTGAACTTCAGAAAGCTGACTCTTTTGTTTTGGCAAGTAGAGTTGAAGCACAATCAATAGCTGTTCTTGAAGCTATGAGCACCGGATTGCCTGTTGTTTGTACAGAGGTTGTTCCCGAAGCTATTGTTACTCCTAAAGAAGGTTATAGAGTGCCGGTGGAAGACTTAGTAGCTTTAGCTGATGCGATGAAAACGATGATTTTTAACAGAGATAAGTTTGATGGTAAAGCAATCTCAGCTCATGTAAATTTAGTGTCCGGCCCTGATGTAGTGACAGAACAAATGATTTCTATTTACGAAAAAGTTCTTTATACAAAGAAATAACAGATAGAATATGCAAGAGGAAATATCATATAGCAACGACAGGATTTGCTTTACACTGAAGCGAAATAATAACCGTGCATGGTTTTCTGCCGATGGAGTAAGTGCAAAAGGATATCTTTTTGCACCTGATGGCTCTTTTTATCAGGATAAAGAATTGCTGAATTACTTTTCGGATGTAGAGTCAGAAGATCTTTTTGCAAAAAAGATAAAAGAAGCAAACGGCTGTTTTGCTGTTTTGATAAACCACAAAAATATGGTTTGGGCAGCAGTAGACAGAGTACGTTCATTTCCTTTTTTTTATACTTGTGTAGATGGTAAAGTTCATATAACCGACGAGATTAATAGCCTTGCCGGAGTTACCTCTTTTGTTATAGACAAAGAACAGAAAGATGAATTTGCTTTTCTTGGATATACAACCGGAAAGTCTACTTTACTAAAAAGCATTTACCAGATTCAGGCCGGCGAATATATTGTTGTAAACAGTAATTTTAGCCATTCTGTAATATATCATTCATTGATCGGTGAAATCGATAAAAATAGAGAATACGATGTATGGAAATCAGGACTGAAAGAGATAATATCCAATGTAGGGAAACGTTTGGTTTACCTGTTAGATGGTCGTCCGGTGGCAATTCCTTTAAGCGGAGGATATGACTCTCGACTGATAGCTTATTTGCTCTATAAGCAGAAATATGAACGTGTATTGTGCTTTACCTACGGTAAACCTGTAGATAATGTAGAGCTTAAACACTCTAAGGATGTGGCTCGTCGCCTTGGTTTTGAGTGGTTGTTTATTGATTACATGAAGCATGGCGATAACAGATATATTTATGATCCTCAGTTCCTCGATTATTGCAGCTATATCACACAATTCTCTTCCTGCTATTTCTACCAGGAGTATCCGGCAATTCAGTATCTTATCAAAGAGAAAAGAATATCTTCTGATACAATTTTCCTTCCCGGACATGGCGGTGATTTTATTGCAGGCAGTCATCTTCGTTCGTTTATGCGCAATTATAGTGATAGAAAACAAATTGCAACCGATCTGTTTAATACGCACTTTCAAGGAAAAGATGCAGCTCTGGGAGAACGGAAAAAGATAGTGCTATCTCTTACCAGTCAGTTGAATGACTTTAGCTCTCAATCCGCCTCATTTCAGGAAATAGAAAACTGGGATCAGAAAGAGAGACAGGCGAAATATATAGTCAATTCATCGAAGATTTGGGAGTATTTTGGGTTTAGTTATTGCTTGCCTTTGTTAGATACTGAGCTAATGGATTATTTCTCTTCAATGCCATTCGAATATAAGTTGGGCAAAAAGTTGTATGACGAAGTATTACAAGAGCTTTTTGCAGAAGAAGGCATTGCATTTGAAGACGATTTCTGTCTGGCTAAAGCTTTTCATCCATATCTGGATACATTTAAAAATAGAATAAAGCGACATATCCCTTTCATTAAAGGCAAGCGAAACTTATGGAAATTTGATTCTGTGGGATTTCAATACATGATGGAGGCATTAATGCAAGAGCTCCATGAAAAGGGACTGGATAAAGATTTGCGAAGTTTTAATGGAGCAACATTTGCGTGGTATTTACTGCAGTTAGAGAAGGAATATAGTGTAAAGTAGTTTTTTATCTTTTATAGATTTTAAAAAGCAACTTAAACACCCTTGAATAGTACTTCTCAATTAGGAAATAAGACTTTTGCATGGTTGCAAACTGCCTGTAAGAGTTCTCAACTCCTTCAATCATGCCCCCTTCAAAATCGAAGCTCTTTGTTTTGTTGACCAAAAATTTAATTGCTTCCCATATAACCAGTGTAGATGCCCCCGAAGAGGCATGCTTAGGCGATATGGAATACATCAGCGTATAAGCGGAGGCTTTGTCCCAAACCACAAAAAGGCACGAATGAGTTTCGCCCTCATCGTCTTTAATGGCAAATATTTGTCCGGCATTATTGTTTTGGGCAGCCTTGTAAATCCGTTGAAACAGCTCGTAAGAGTAACTAATCACTTCTCCACGTTCTTGCAACGACTGTTTATGATGGCTGTAAAACTCATCAGGCCTCATATCCAAAGAAAGGTGCAATTTATCCTCACACTTCCTTATTTGCCTTTGCTTGGCCGGACTAAACCTGCTAAAAACCTTTTCAGGATTACCTATACTGTTAATAGCATAAGTATATCTTGTGGTTGCTTTAAAGCCATTCCAGTAAAACGGAAGCCAGTTGGTAATGCTCATGTGGAAGCATTGCTGATAAAAAGACAATCCAAGTTGTTCCAACTGCTTTATCAGCTTATTGAAAACCCTTTTCTCGTAGGAAATTCGTTCATAATCGGCAGTAACCTGCTTTTTTCTTATCCAGATACCATTATACTGCGTAAGTTGTGGCTGAACAATACACCGAAAGCCAAACTTCTTTCTTAGATGATAAGGCAAAGCTCCAACAATTTGCCCCTTTTCTTCGACTAAAAGAACATCCCATTCATCCAGGCACACAGCATCCATCCACCAGTCCTGGCAGAAAAGAGGAATACTGTTTTCCTCTTTGCATAGATCCCGGTATTGTTCTTTTGCACTCATTCTCTTTTAAATATTAAGTCCGTCGAGCAGCTTAAGATATATTTCAATAGCTTCTTCAATTTCGCTGATAAGAATATACTCATCTGCAGTATGCGAGCGAGATGATTTTCCCGGCCCCATCTTCACACTAGGGAAAGGCATCAAAGCCTGATCGGAAAGAGTAGGAGAACCAAACGGATTTCTTCCCATTTTAACGGCACGTTTCACGATAGGATGATCCTCCGATATACGCGATGAATTGAGGCGAAAAGAACGGGCTTTAACGTCACTTTTTACGCTTTTCCTGATCGTGTTGTATATATCCTCGTTGGAGTAAAGTTCGTTACTGCGAATATCCACCACAAACGAGCATCTGTCCGGAATTACATTGTGTTGAGTTCCCGCATTAATCTGAGTAACGCTCATCTTAACAGGTCCAAGCATTGACGATTCCTTTTCAAACTTGAAATCCTTAAACCAACTGATATCATCAAGAGCCTTATAAATGGCATTTACCCCTTCGTTTCGGGCAGCATGTCCGGCCTTTCCATAGCTCACCACATCAAGAACCATAAGTCCCTTTTCTGCGATGGCCGGGTGCATTTCTGTAGGTTCCCCCACAATTCCCAGAGTAATTGGCGGAAGTTCAGAGAGCACACTTTCTATCCCTTCTTTTCCCGAAACCTCTTCTTCACAGGAAGCCAGGTAAATAAGGTTATAATTCTGTTCCGTTTTAGATAATTCCTGATAAACCTGAAAAAGCGTAACCACACTTGCCCCGGCATCATTACTACCCAATCCATATAGTTTTCCGTTTTCTTCAGTCGGTGAAAAGGGATCTTTTCGCCATCCATTAACCGGTTTAACCGTGTCTATATGCGAATTAAGTAATATCGTAGGTTTATTTAAATCGAACATGGGAGCAACACAGATAATGTTATTCCCTTTTCTTCTAGTTTCAATTCCAATGGATTCTATGTAATTTTGAAGATAATCGGCTACAGCTTCCTCTTCCCTGCTAAAAGAAGGGATAGAAATAAGCGACTTTAATAAGCCTACCGCTTCAGATAAAAGATATTCTGTATTCATTAAATTTAGCTTTTTGAAACACAAATATACGTATAATTATGATTTGTATAAATGTTTTCGTCAGTTTAAGATTCCTGAAGCATAAATTAGTATATCATTGACCAGGTATTAGCAAAAACGAAAAGTTATCTTTTTTCAAACATGTACATGTTTTAACCCAATCATGTACATGATTGCCCCCGAACATGTACATGTTTGTTTCAACCTCCCGCCAATAAATGATTAATATTTGGCGGGAGCTTTCTTAAACTGTCTCCAGTTTACCACTACTGTCTCTAAGCCTGTAATCAGTTGACCAATTAATCTATTAATTCTGATACGGATTTACCACTTTAGTGCATTAAACCGATTACGGATAATCGGTAATCTTCTCAATAACCTGCTGAATATATTTTCGCTATTTTGTATAGTGTTGAATATCAGATTAATTCATTTTGATGGGGTGGAGAGGGTGGAGAGAAATTGTTCTTTTTTCGTTCTGAGAAATAAAATTTTGAAAATTCTGCAAATTGCGGAATTATCAAAATTAAATTTCTGGAAGCCGAAAAAACTCTTTTTTACTCCACCCTGTCCACCCTTTTTGCAAACTATTCTGTTATCTTATTTTGTAATCATCTGATTACTAGCGATGTAATTTTTAGAAGGTGGCAGAGGTGGCAGAAAAATAACACTTTTTCCGATTCTGAAAATAAAATTTTGAAAATTCTGCAAATTGCGGAATTATCAAAATTAAATTTCTGGGAAGCCAAAAAGTTCTTTTTTACTGCCACCTCTGCCACCTGAATTTGATACTAGATACCTAATATATGGGATAATAATGTATTCAGCTTAATGATAATAAAAGCATTATTAAGTAATGGATTTTTATAATGAAGCAGCAAAAATTCAATACAATATATTAAATTTGCCAAGTGCGTTACAATTTACAGAAGGGCATACCTCTGAGTATCTTTATGATGCAGCCGAAATGAGACGAAATGTAAGTAACTACTTAAAATGATAAAAGTAACATATAGATTTATATTAATTTTGTTAAGCCTATGTTCAACTGGTTTTCAATTAGAAAATCTTGTTTTTGGTACAATGGTTAAGAGCTCTTTGAATAAACAAAGCGAATGGAGTTATTATGTATATGAATTTATTCCACATTTATTTACGGTTGTGATTTGCTTTTGGTTTATAATACACCAAATTAAATTGCTAATTATGGAGAATAAACAGAATGCTAAAAAATAATGATAGAGAATACGTGTGATATATTAATGATAAATGAAGGAAATTAGATTGTGCATTTAAAGTTTTATGAAAATATTAGATTTCTTATTTTATTATACTGTGCAAATGATTACATCTGCACGTATTCGAAAATTCAGGATGGAAAGAATTCCAGATCAAGCAGCATATTCACTTGCTATATGTTATTCTCTTATACTATTTACAATTTATCTTCTTTTCGAATACATATGTCTTAATTAAGACATCAATATGATTTTGATCAAGGAAGAATGTATGATAATAATAAACAAGGAGCTAAAGATCCTTCTGAAATTAGAGCTGTCAAAAATGAATATAGAGCTCGAAAAATTGAACATCTTCCTCCAAGAATAATGTATGATGGAGAAAAAAATTAAATTTTAAATAAGCAACTTATGGGGAAAAGTAAATTTGTAATTGTGTTTTGCTCTATTGTGTTTGCTCTCATTTCATGCAATAAAAAACAGAATATATCTATTGATGACAAATTCATTTTATTGATATCTAAAGATTCTGAACCATCTTTATTTAGAGGTATTTCATTCTATTGTAAAGGTGAGAATGGCAAAATTATTCAAATTGAATCTAAAGATTTAAGAGTGTTATATAACAAAGGAACATTTAATATGGACTATTTGTCTTTTCTTAGAAAGGTCTTAAATCTAGAAATAGTACTTCATCCTAAAGGACTAGTGTATGAATTCAATATTGATGAGAATATAAATAAAGAATACCATAATAGAAAGTTTTCCGATTTTATACATCTATATTGTAAGGGCATTGGAGTCGATGAGTATGTTTTGAAGAAGGGCTTTACTGAAAATCAAAGGAATTCAATTTTCTACTTTTTATTTATTAATAACTATTTGTCTGTGTTTGACGATTATTCAGGATCTTACAATGTATTTAGTACATCTAAGTATTCAAAATATTATGTGATAGATATATAAAATAATGGACAGCTTAATTTGCCATTTATCTGACCCCGTATAAACACCAGTGTCGGCACAGTAGCAGAAGAAACAACTAGTTTACATATAATATAAGAAGTTGGCTGAAAAGCATTAATACAGCAAAGAGCCGTTTTAGTGAAACCTAGTATTACGATGAATCATCCAATGGCAGCATTCCATGCTATAATGGCAATATCAGTGCAATGAACAATGATACCCAAAGAGGATACAACTTTCATTACGATGATCTGAACCGCATTTCCGCAGCCGATTATCAGAATAATGATGCTAATACAGACAAGAATTATTCAATCACCTATGTGTATGATAATATGGGCAATATAAAGAACCTGACAAGATATTGCTTGTCTACTAAACCGTCAACCTTTGGAATGATAGATAACTTGACACTAAATTACAATGGAAACCAGCTAATTAGCTTAACAGATGCATTAACAAGTGAACCGTCATACAACGGTGCATTTAACTTTGTAAAGGCAAGTTCCGGTACACACGAATATACTTATGATGCCAATGGTAATTTAATAAGAAATACTCACAATGAAATAGCAAAAATTCAATACAATATATTAAATTTGCCAAGTGCGTTACAATTTACCGAAGGACATACTTCTGAATATCTTTATGATGCTGCCGGAGTGAAACGGAAGGTAAAGCAAGTAACAACTACCGGGAATCTGTTGGTACCAATGGGAAGCATGCTTCCTGTTCCAGCTGATAAAGTAGCAGTAACAACCCAAACCGATTATTGCGGTAATGTGATCTATGAAAACGGAGTCCTGAGCAGAATACTAGTTGATGGCGGGTATATAACAATGGACAGTACAACGCCTACTTATGATTACTATATTCAGGATCATTAGGGAAATAACCGTGTGGTATTCAATCAGAACGGAACTATTGAGCAAACTTAAGTATTTTTTATCAAATGGGGCAAAATATGATGAAGAATTACTTAAAGTTTTATCCTAATTTTTTACAAATAATTAAGCCATGATAGAAGGAGAAAAATACATAGAAGATGTAAACGCGTATTTCAACTACCTTATTACAGAGTTCGGATTTAGAATGTCAAACGAAAAAATAAGGGGTAATGCTTTCTATGATTTACAATATTCCGATGGAAATCGTATTGTATCTGTATCATACGAAAACATTGAAGACTATTTGCAAGTAATTGTTTATATGCTTCAAAATGGAGAATTACCTGATTATGATGACAAGACTAAGACATTACACTTGAATAGACTTAATGCCCAAGTGATGTCAATCATTGATAGGAATGAAGTTGGCTTAAATAATGAGTATTTTGTAAAATTCAATCCAAAATTCGAAATAGAAAAGCAGTTGCTGAAATCAGCAAAAGAATTGCGTTTATGCTTAAAGCATTTTAAAGAAATACAGTAATAGTAAGCAACAAAGAAGCGTTGGTATAATTGATAGCCAAAGTGTACGCTGGGGAAATAATCGTTCTCTGAATGGATTTGATGGAAACAAGAAAGTAAAGGGTATAAAACGTCATGTGGTAGTGGATATATAGCAGTAATGGTTACGATTGCGTGTGTCCATGACAGTAAAGCTGCTTATTTGTTGATGAGAGCTCTGAACTATGTTCACATGTAAAGGTTATACTGGCAGATGGCGGTTATCGAGGCGAAATCATTGAAAAAGTTAAGAATAAATTTGGTTTTATCATGCAAATTATCATCAGTGGAGATAATGTAAACGGATTCAGACCAATACATAAAAGGTGGATTGTAGAAAGAACATTTTCGTGGTTTGACAACTACAGAAGGCTCTGCCGAAACTATGAATTAACATTCGATTCGGCAGAGGAAATGGTCTAAATTGCTTCTATAAGATTTTTATCTTTAAAATTTAAACAGGAACTAAGTCTCCTATATCATCCTTTTTAACCTCTTTTGTGTTTTTATGATAATGCGGAGCGCCTGACAAACTCATTCGTTGAATGGCTCCGCTCCGGTTATATTAGCAGAGAATACCTACGATGATATGGGACGCCTTCAGCCTAAGAAACAACATGGAGGTATTGAAACAACAAACTATGCATATAATCTGCGAAGCTGGCTAAAGGGCATTTCGACAACCAATAACCGTTTTAGTGGAACCTTGTATTACAATAAATCATCCAATGGCAGCATCCCATACTATAATGGTAGTATAAGTGCGATGAACTGGAAAGTACAGAATGATACTCAAAGGGGATACAATTTTCATTACGATGATCTGAGTCGTATTACCGCAGCCGATTATCAGAATAATGATGCCAATTCGAGCAAGAATTATTCAACTACCTATGCGTACGATAATATGGGTAATATAAAGAACCTGACAAGATACGGCTTGTCTGCTAAACCATTAACCTTTGGAATAATAGATGATCTGACTCTGAGCTACAATGGAAATCAGCTAAGTAGCGTAATTGATGCATCAACGAATGAACCGTCATACTCAGGTGTATTTAACTTTGTAAAGGCAAGTAGTGGTATTCCTGAATATACTTATGATAGCAATGGAAATTTAACAAGAGATTCTCATAAGAAATAGCAAAAATTCAATACAATTTACTAAATTTGCCAAGTGGGTTACAATTTACTGAAGGGCATGCTTCAGTGAATCTTCCTAATGCCTCGGTTATAAGAAATCCAGGAAATAAAACTAATACAAATTTTAAAGATGCTATTTCAGGGATTTTTTTAAAAAGATTAGTTCATTTCTTTAAACAACCTTAAAATTTTATATATGAAAAGATATGTATTTATAATTATGGCTGTATGTTTGTTTGCTTGCCAATCAAATAAAATAATTGATAATAAAAACATTATAAAACTAGTACTTACAGATAAATTTAAGGAACATAAAGATGTAAATATTGTAAATATAGATTCAATCTCTAAGATTGTTAATAAAATAAATAAAGCAAAGTGGGAACCTGCTGTATTTATATCTAGATATAAATTGGATGTATATTACAAGGATAACATTAAAATGACAATTTCATTTAGAGGAGATATGTTTAAGATTTATGGGAAAACATATAGACTGGATGAGCCAATTGAGTCATTTATTATTTTAAAATAATAAATAATTTTGATTGTTTAGACACTAAAAAGATAT